>CAEZUQ010000017.1_pt1 | contig 11303 bp, 8 predicted proteins | sample 7264521 | NCBI WGS metagenome assembly CAEZUQ01 (sample SAMEA6813834, study PRJEB35770) | uncultured Actinomycetes bacterium | biome: Freshwater; feature: Freshwater reservoir; material: water | place: Czech Republic | collected 2016-04-20 | depth 0.5m m | reverse complement strand
TCCGGTGATGTGCTTTTTGCAGGGGCTATCGGAAGGACGGATTTGCCTACAGGTTCAGCGAACGCGATGCGTACATCTCTTATTTCCAAAATTTTGCCACTAAAAGATGAATTAATAGTCCTGCCTGGGCATGGACCACAAACTACAATTGGCCGGGAGCGTTCGAGTAATCCTTATCTGCAGGAAGATTTCTTGCTATCGAAACCAAGACGGGGGGAGTGATGCGAGAGCTACAAGCCCCAAAAGGTGTGAGTGAATACTTCCCACCTCGGTCGCAATACTTTGAATTTGTTCGCGAAACTTTAATTGATTCCGCGAAAATCGCGGGATACCAATTAATGGAGCTCCCGGTTTTTGAAGACACTGAACTTTTTAGAAGAGGTGTTGGGGAATCAACTGATGTAGTTTCAAAGGAGATGTATACCTTTGAAGATCGTGGTGGTCGTTCTATAACGTTGCGCCCGGAAGGAACAGCGGGCGTTATGCGAAGTGTCATCGAACATAACTTAGATAAATTGACGCTTCCGATAAAAGTTTGGTACTCGGGTGCTTATTTCCGTGCCGAACGGCCGCAAGCAGGCAGATATCGCCAGTTCTATCAGGTAGGAATTGAGGCTATCGGGCTTGATGATCCCGAGATTGATTTTGAGGTAATTGCGATCGCTGATCGCGCCTTTAAAGAATTGGGATTAAAGGAGTATCGCTTGGAGATAACTTCGCTCGGAGATACCAAGAGTCGAGCAAGTCATCGCAAGGATTTGGTTGCTTATATTTCAAAACTGAAACTAGATGAAGCAACATCAGCACGTGCTGCCTTAAATCCATTGCGATTATTTGATGATAAGCGGTCAGAAATTCAAGAAGCCATGGCTGGCGCACCACTTCTGTTGGATTATCTTTCAGAAGAGAGCAGCGCAAATTTTGAACGAGTTAAAGATTTGTTAACCGAGGCGAGAATTGTCTTCACAATAAACCCGCGAATGGTTCGTGGCCTTGACTACTACACCGGCACGGCCTTTGAATTTGTTAGCGAGAAACTCGGAGCCCAATCTGGAATTGGTGGCGGTGGTCGCTATGACGGGTTAATGGCCGAGCTTGGCGGAAATGAATTGTCTGGAATTGGATTTGGACTGGGAGTGGATCGAATTCTGTTGGCTTGCGAAGCAGAGGGCATCTTCGACTCAGCGATCAATAGATCTGATTTGGATCTCTTTTTAGTGGCGCTGACTTCTGGCGAAAAATCCTTTGTATCGAATTTACTAAATTCGTTGCGCAATCAGGGAATCTCTTGCGATATGGCCTACGGCGATCGGGCGCTAAAGGGGGCTATGAAATCTGCCGATAAGAGTGGAGCCAAATTCAGCGCTGTTATCGGAGCGGATGAAATTAAATCCGGCAATCTCTCGCTTAAAGATATGAAAACAGGGGAGATAAAAGAAGTTAGAATTACCGCCTTATCTGACGAATTCAACGCTAACTGAAAAATATCGGGGTTTATTTAAATGATTAGAACTCATACTGCAGGTTCATTGCGTAAAAGCGATGTCGGATCAAAAGTCACACTTGCTGGTTGGGTTGCAAGGCGACGTGACCACGGTGGGGTTGCTTTTATTGATCTGCGCGATGCTTCAGGAGCCGCTCAAGTTGTTATTAACGATGAGGCCCTCGCGGGCGCGTTGCGAGCAGAGTGGTGTGTTCAAATTTCAGGTGAGGTTCGAATCCGTCCAGTGGGAAATGAAAATTCGAATATTCCAACCGGAGAAATTGAAGTTGTATGTGAAGACCTTCAAGTTTTAAGTGAAGCGGCAGCACTTCCATTCCCTGTCGACAGTGGAGACCTAAGTACGATTAGCGAAGAAGTCCGATTGAAGTATCGTTACTTGGATTTACGTCGCGAGGGCCCTTCCAAGAACCTGCGCTTGCGATCAAAAGTCACATCAGTTATTCGAACAGTTATGGATGACGAAGATTTCCTTGAGATTGAAACCCCATATTTGACTCGTTCAACACCTGAGGGAGCTCGAGATTTTCTTGTGCCGGTAAGACTGCAACCAGGAAGTTGGTATGCACTTCCACAATCGCCACAGTTATTTAAGCAGCTTCTTATGGTTGCCGGGATGGAACGCTATTACCAAATCGCTCGATGTTTCCGAGATGAAGATTTTCGTGCAGATAGACAACCAGAGTTCACGCAACTGGATATCGAAATGTCTTTTGTCGATCAAGAAGATATTTTAAATGTGGCAGAGAAGATTTTGGGGCGGGTATTCAAGAAGGTAGTTGATTTTGAAATACCGCTTCCTATTCCACGTATGACATATTGGGAAGCGATGCGTCGCTACGGTTCTGATAAGCCAGATCTGCGCTTCGCAAATGAACTCGTTGATTGCACTGATTTTTTTGCAGATACAACTTTTAGAGTTTTCCAATCAGCATTCGTAGGGGCGGTTGTAATGCCTGGTGGCGCTGATTCGCCAAGGCGCGAGTTAGATGCTTGGCAGGAGTGGGCTAAAGCTCGTGGCGCCAAGGGTCTTGCATATATTTTGGTTGCTGCTGATGGAACTCTCGGCGGACCGGTTGCTAAGAATCTCTCCGAGAAAGAAGCCAGCGGAATAGTTGAACACGTAGGGGCAAAATCTGGCGATGCAATCTTCTTTGCTGCAGGAGACCGAATCTCCTCCCTAAATCTTCTCGGTGCGGTTCGATTAGAAATTGGTAAGCGCTGCAATTTGATTGATGAAAAAGCCTGGAATTTCTTATGGATAGTAGATGCGCCAATGTTCGAACAGATAGACAGCTCCGACGCAAATAGTGGTTGGACAGCAGTTCACCATCCATTCACGGGACCAAAGCCAGAGTTCGCTGATACTTTTGATAAGGATCCCGCAAACGCTTTGGCATATGCCTATGACATAGTTCTGAATGGTAATGAAATTGGTGGCGGATCTATTCGTATCCACGACCGCAAGATGCAAGCTCGAGTATTTGAAACTATTGGACTTTCCAAAGAAGAAGCCGAGAGTAAATTTGGATTTTTACTGGAAGCTTTCAATTATGGACCCCCACCACATGGAGGTATCGCACTAGGCCTGGACCGTTTATGCGCCCTTCTAGCCGGAGCGGAATCTATTCGTGAAGTAATCGCCTTTCCAAAGACTGCGAGTGGTGGGGATCCACTAACTGGCGCTCCAACTCCAATCACTGCGCCTCAACGTAAAGAGGCTGGTGTTGATTATGTTGCGGAAAAGAAATAAGCGGGAATAATTGCTTTATGCGGAATACGGTACGGCGATGTGGGGCTGGAATTTTTCTGCTCATATCGGTTATCGGCTTAACGAGTTGTACGCAATCACAAATATATGCCACTGACAAAGAGAGTGGCGTATATGCAGCTATTCCTAATGGTTGGAATAAAATCACAACCGCTCAATTAACAAAAGCGGAGTCAAAATCCAGCGCGGATGGCGCAGCAGAACGTTTGGCCAATGTGGTTTGGCAGGAAGCTTATACAACTTCATCAAAGACTAAACCTCTCGGAGTTTTTAGTCTTGATGCGCCAGAAGGCGCTGTGGTTTACATCAGAGTTCGGGATCTTAACTACGATGACATGAATTCAATTTCTTACAACGACCTTCGGAATATTATTCTGCCAATTACAACTTGGTTGGAAGATCCTACAAAAGCAAATGCAGATTTTGTTCTACTCGACGACTACGAGAGAGTTGAGAAAATAGCCCGCGGTGTGCGATCGATTTTTACATTCTCGGATCGGGCTGGTATCTCTGAAACTGTAGACCAGACTGCCCTGGTATCTGATGATAGAACCAGAATTTACATCCTATTAGTGCGAGCACCAACGAAATATTTCAAAGCGAATGCTAAAGAACTCCAAGCGATTGGTGATTCCTTCACAGTGAGAGGTAACAAATGAGCGAGACAAGCCGGCCTCGAGACACTGACAGAAAAACGAGAATCAGACTGTCGTTCTATGATCGTACGAAGTTCCTGTTACTTTTTGCATTAACATTCTTCGTTTTGGCTTGGGCCAGCATGGCCGATAATCCAATTCTCTCTTTCAGTGATGCAGTCAAGCAAACTTTCGAATCAAAGATTTGGTTAGCGGTTCTTGCTGTAATTGAAATAGTCAGGCAACTGCACTTCCTATTGGCAGAACTTCTCGCGCCGTATCACGGTATTTGGCTGAAGTATTTTGCCTTTATCGATCGTTTGTTACACAAACTTAGCGATTGGAATCGATATCGCTTAGGCAGAGTTATCAAGTGGTTGCTCTTCGTGGTTCTACTTTCTGTTGTCTTGGGCGCAATTTACAAAGAGACGCCAATACGCGCGCTTTTCTTTGCGCCAAAAGCGCTCTGGGCGGCCCTTCCGATGCTGGGACAACTTCTATTTGCCGTCTTCTTTGTTGTAATTCAATTCGGCGCAATCTTCTGGTTCCTAAGTCGCGGTGGCGTTGATACCTATTTTCCAGATGACATCCGTACCCGCTTCTCTGATGTTTGGGGACAGGACCACGTTCTTAATCGAATTCGCGAAAATCTTCTATTTCTTGAAACACCAGAATCAATCGAGAAACACGGCGGATATGTGCCTGGCGGTATTTTGCTCTGGGGCCCACCTGGTACGGGTAAAACTCTGATGGCTGAATCTATGGCTGGTGAAACTGGTAAGCCCTTCGTATTCGTCGATCCGGGCGCATTCACCAATATGTTCATGGGCGTCGGAATTTTGAAAGTTAAATCGCTCTTTAGAAAACTTCGTAAATTGGCGCTGCGATATGGCGGAGTCGTTGTCTTCTTCGACGAAGCCGACTCGCTTGGCAATCGTGGAATAAGCAGACCATCGATGTTCGAGGCAAGCGCCAACAAGGCAGTGTTCGGTACACCATGCAACGGCGGAACTTATCTTTCCGATCCTGGAAAATCTCTGATTGCCACTTCGGCTATGAACTCCAACCAATTTGTAATGGGTGGCGCTGCAGGTGGCGGCGGTGGCGGCATGGGAACGCTTCAGGCGCTCTTAACAGAGCTTTCAGGTTTGAAAAAACCAAGAGGTTTCATTAACCGTGTTGTTCGAAGAGCACTTGGAATGCGTCCTAAGAATCCACCGAAGTATCGAATTTTAGTTGTTATGGCAACAAATATGCCCGAAGCTCTCGATGAGGCACTACTGCGTCCGGGTCGAATAGATCGTATGTATCGCGTTGGTTATCCAAGCAAAGCTGGGCGTGTAAGAACTTATGAAGGTTATTTGGCAAAAGTTTCGCATTCATTATCGCCAGAAGAAGTAGATAAACTTGCGACGATTACGCCATACGCAACCGGTGCAATTATTAAAGACACAATCAATGAGGCTTTAATTATGGCAATCAGAAACGGTCGTACTTCGATCACTTGGTCAGATGTGATTAAGGCCAAACAACTGAAGGACCTTGGCCCTGCTGAGGATGTTGAATACATTGAACGTGAACGTCATGCGGTTGCAGTGCATGAAGCCTGCCATGGCGTAATGGCCCACCTAGTTCGCCAACACATGGCTATTGATCTTGCGACTATCGAGAAGGGTTCTGACTATTTAGGAATGGTTGCGAGCATTCCACCAGATGATCAGTTCACGAGATGGCGCACAGAATATGAAGCTGACATTTTGGTTTCGGTCGCATCACTGGCTGGAGAGCGAATGTTCTTCGAGGGTGATAACTCATCAGGCGTTTCTGGTGATTTAGAGAGCGCCACAACTATTGCGAGTTTCATGGAGGGGCATTGGGGAATGGGGTCAACGATCTCGTCTCACGCTTCAAACCGAAGAAATGAAGTAGGCGCACCTGGCGGTAATCGTGGAAAAGATGATGGGACCAAGGATTTACGTATGGCTTTGGGAGATCGAATTGAAAATAATCTCTCATCGCTGCTCCAGAGAGCTGAGGAGATTTTGCGCGAGAATAAGTTCAAGGTCATAGCCTTGGCCCACGCACTTGAAATTCATAAAACTATTTCTGGTGACGATGTCGTTGCAGTGATGAATGGGGAGAAGGGTCCGCTAGTTGATGGTCGCCCATATTCAAACCAAGCAAATCTCGATGCAATATGGGAATACCACTTGGCAGCGGTCGTAGCCCACCAAAAACATGAACGTCCTAATCTTCCTATTCCAGTGTTTGAAGCTTCTTAAGGTTGCTATCAGGTAGGCTAGAACTATGGGTCCAGGTGGAATTGCAACGATAATCGCAGCGCTCTCCCTTTTTGTTATTGCACTCGCACTCGGATATGCGGTAATTAGAGTGGGTCGTTTGGTAGATCAAGCGGGAGCAGCAATAACAGATTTAACCAAAGAGGTAACACCTCTTCTGGAAGAAGTGACCTTAACGGTGGAACTCATCAATGGACCACTGCAGAGTATTAACAAGGTGACTAAAACCGTTGAAGGGCTAACGACAAAAATTTCCGATACCACAGAGGAATTTTTGGATAAGAACAAGATGGCAATGAACGCCGCCAGTGCCCTAATTGCAGTCTCGAAGTTGAAGAAAAAATCAGAAACCTCGAAGAAGAAGAGTAAGCGCACTACCTCCGACGAGGAGTTTGAGTAGGAGCGTGAATTCTGCAGAGATAAGGTCACGTTGGCTACAATTTTTCGAATCAGGAAATAGCCAGGGGCTAAAACACACGGTCGTGCCATCGGCATCTTTAATCGCCGACGATCCAAATCTACTTTTAGTAAATGCGGGAATGGTTCCATTTAAGCCCTTCTTCTTGGGCGAGATGAAACCGCCTTACGAACGCGCGACTTCAGTTCAAAAATGCGTAAGAACTCTAGACATTGATGAGGTTGGAAAAACAACCAGGCATGCCTCTTTCTTCCAGATGTGTGGAAATTTCTCATTCGGTGATTATTTCAAGGAGGGCGCAATAGCACTTGCTTGGGAGTTGTTGACTAAACCCGTAGCCGATGGCGGTTATGGATTTCCAGAAGAGAAACTCTGGGTTACAGTTTTTCAGAATGATGATGAAGCAGCAGATATCTGGCATAAACAAATTGGAGTTCCAAAGGAGCGAATTCAGCGCCGCGGAATGGAAGATAACTTCTGGTCGATGGGAGTACCTGGTCCCTGTGGTCCTTGCTCTGAAATTTATTATGATCGCGGACCGGAATATGGTCGCGATGGTGGACCAATAGCCGATGAGGATCGCTACCTAGAAGTTTGGAACTTGGTATTCATGCAGAATATGCGTGGTCCTGGATCTGGAAAAGATGACTTCCCGATTCTCGGAGAGCTTCCTGCGAAAAGTATCGACACCGGTTTGGGCCTAGAGCGCATGGCGGCTTTGCTCCAAGGCGTAGAAAATATTTATGAAATAGATACAACGATGCAGATACTCAATATGGCCTCGCAGTTAACCGGAGTTAAATACGGTTCCAATGAGAAGAGCGATGTTGCGTTGCGAGTAATTGCAGACCATGCCAGAACCTCGATGATGTTGATCGGCGATGGAGTGCTCCCAGGCAATGAAGGTCGGGGATATGTACTTCGCCGAATGATGCGGAGAACAATCAGAAATATGCGCATCCTTGGCGCTGGTGACCCAACCTCTCGCGAGCTGGTTGGTGCTGCTATTGGTGCGATGGGCGCGCAATATCCGGAATTGATTGAGAACCAAGAGCGCATAACCGCAGTTACGATGAATGAAGAAGAGTCATTCCTAACCACCTTGAAGAGCGGCACCCAAATATTTGACGTCGCTGCAAGTAGTTCAAAGAAGAGTTATTCTGAAAAATTAGATGGCGAGACCGTTTTCAAACTTCACGATACCTATGGATTTCCCTTTGATCTAACGCTTGAAATGGCATCCGAGCAAGGACTCTCAGTTGATGAAGAGGGCTTTCGTAAATTAATGAAAGAGCAGAAGGACCGGGCTAAAGCTGATGCTAGAGCGAAGAAGACAGGTCACACAGATGTAAGCGAGTATCGAAAAATTTTTGATGCATCTGGTGCTACAAAGTTCACTGGATATACCGAGATGTCTAGTGAAGCCAAGATTTCTGCAATTATGGTTGAAGGTAAGTCGGTGGCTGAAGCCGAAGTTAATAGTGATGTCGAGATAATTTTGGATCGCACACCGTTCTACGCAGAAGGTGGCGGGCAACTTCCCGATGGCGGTTTAATTACGCTTTCTAATGGCGCGGTTGTTGAAATCGATGATGTTCAAACACCAGTTCCTGGATTGTTTATTCACCGCGGCCAAGTTATTTCAGGAAGCATTGATTTAAAGAGCAGCGCACTGGCGACGATTGATATTGAACGCAGACTTGCCATATCTAGAGCGCACACCGCAACGCACATGGTTCATAAAGCATTCCGCGAAATTTTAGGTGAGACCGCTACCCAAGCTGGATCTGAGAATTCACCTGGTCGATTTAGATTTGATTTTCCCGCAACTGGAGCAGTACCTCCAAGTGTTTTGGAAGAAGTTGAGGGGCGCGTTAACAACTTATTGCTAGAGAATTTGAGCGTTACTGCCAAAGTTATGACGCAGCCTGAAGCCAAAGCGATGGGAGCAATGGCGTTGTTTGGTGAGAAATACGGTGATCAAGTGCGCGTCGTAAGCGTTGGCGATTGGGCACATGAATTATGCGGTGGCACACATGTGAAATCTTCTGGTGAATTGGGACTAGTCAAGTTGCTTTCAGAAGCGTCAATCGGCGCTGGGGTAAGACGCGTTGAAGCTTTGGTCGGCAGAGATGCATATGGATTTTTAGCACGAGAACATTTATTACTTAATTCACTGACTCAGATTGTCAAGGGTGCTCGAGTAGAAGAATTGCCATCACGAATTTCAGATTTGGTCGAAAAACTTAAAGGAGTCGAGAAGGAGTTAGCAGCATTTAAAACGGCCCAAATTCTCGCTTCTGCTACGACGCTTTTGAAATCAACTACAAGAATTTCTGGTTTCGAAGTTCTCAGCGCCGAATTAGAGCGAGATATTTCGGGGGATGACCTCAGGACTATCGCACTAGACCTGCGCAATCGATTAACGGATGGGATTGTTCTTCTTGCATCTAAGGGGGATGAGCGCTCAACTCTCGTAGTGGCAGTTTCTCCAAACGCCATAAAGTCTGGAATCAAAGCAGGCTCATTAGTGAAGTTAGGTTCAGAAATTCTGGGTGGCGGCGGCGGGGGTAAGGATGACTTCGCGCAGGGCGGGGGAGCTAACCATGGAGAAATTGGCAACGCTTTAATTGCTATTTGCAATTCAATTGGCCAAATCGTAGGTAATTAGTGCAACGCGGACGGAGAATCGCCTTTGATTTTGGTGATGTTCGCATCGGAGTAGCAGTTACGGATCCATCTGGAATTCTTGCCTCGCCGCTGGCGTATCTTCCTAATTCGCAAGGCGCTCTTGAAATTGAATTGAAACGCCTATATCAAGAGTATGACCCAATTTATACTGCAATAGGTTTCCCAATTCACCTTTCAGGTGCTGAAGGAGAGAAAAGCCGGGCCGTTAAAGGTTTTGCAGAATTAATCCAAACAATAACAACATCTCCCATTTATTTGATAGATGAACGTATGACTACTGTTTCAGCGAATCGAACGCTAAGAGAAGCTGGGCATGATTCAAAGAGTTCTAAAGAACAGATTGATTCCATGGCAGCAACTGCGATTCTAGAATCTGCGTTAAACCAAGAACGTATCCAGGGTGAACCCATGAATCGGTTCTAACAGTGAAGCTACAACGCAAAATATTTGCCATTACTTTGTGCTGCGCGCTCGTCGTAATTGGATTTATTCGGATTCAACCCTCGAATGACTTTCCTTCAGGAAAGGCTGGCAGTGAACTCGAATTCTTTATTCAAGATGGCGAATTGGGGAGCTCTATTGCAACTCGCCTCGAGAGTGATGGTGTAATTAAAAGTTCAGAGAAATTCATTGAAGAATTTACAAATAATCCTAGAGCGCAAGGTATTAGCGCAGGATCACACACCATCCAAACTCAGATTCCGGTGAAAGAAGCCGTTGTTCAATTGCTAGATCCCAAGCGCCTAAATAACTTGTTAGTAGTTAAAGAGGGTTCAACTTTTTCTGATGTGCTTGCGCAACTTCGCGCAAATGACCATATCTCGAAGAGCAATACTGGTTTTAAATCTGTTAAGTCGCTCTATCCATCCTCGACCAAATCCTTGGAAGGTTCGCTCTTCCCAGCTCATTATTCCTTCGAGTTGGACACTTCAATCGCAGCTGCGTTAAAAACCATGGTTGCAAGGGCAAAATCTGAGAACTTACAAAATGGTATCGATAATGGTTTCGAGAAATTTAGCGGATATGAGGTGCTTACTATTGCTTCGATGGTGCAGATCGAAGGCGACCCAGAAAATTTCGCTAAAGTTGCGCGAGTTATTTACAATAGATTGAAAATCGGTATGGCCTTGCAGCTGAATTCGACTGTTCAGTATGCGGCTGACCTGCGCGGTAAAATCACGCTTTCGAGGAAAGCAACTCAGATAAATTCGCCATACAACACCTATAGAAGAGTTGGGCTTCCGCCGACTCCGATCTCGAATCCGAGTACCGCGGCCATCGCTGCGAGCCTAAATCCTGCCGACGGCGATTGGCTGTATTTCATTACTGTAGCCCCTGGTGATACCAGATTCACTAAAGATTTTTCGGAATTTTCAAAGTGGAATACCGAATTCAATATGAATGTTGCGGCAGGTAAGTTCGAATGATAAGAGCAGCCGTTCTAGGGTCTCCGATTCTCCACTCGCTTTCACCTAGGATTCATAAGAAAGCTTACGAAATTCTTGGAATCGCAGCCGATTATGAAGCTATTGAGTTAGATGAGAGTTCCTTTCTGCGATTCTTTGCTGAAAATTCAGGCGCTACTTGGAACGGTTTCTCGCTCACCATGCCCCTGAAAGAAGTAGCTTTTGAAGTAACAACAAATATTGATGAGCGTACTAAGAGAATTAACTCGGCTAATACTATTTACCGAATTGGAACGAACTGGTTAGCAACCTCGACCGATCTGCTGGCCTTCGATAATTTGTTATCAGTTTCTTCGAGCGCAAAAGTGGCAATCATTGGTGCTGGAGGAACTGCAAGAGCGGCAGCAGGTGCTCTTAATTCGAAGATTTCTCAACTTGATGTTTTATTGCGTAATCCAGCTCGCATAACTGGTATTTCGAAAGCCGCCCCCGATCTTTCAATAAATATTCGCGAGATGTCGGCTCCGTTAGCTGATTACGATTTAATTATCCAAAGCACACCAGCCGGGGCGTTTGATAAT
>CAEZUQ010000016.1_pt1 | contig 11748 bp, 10 predicted proteins | sample 7264521 | NCBI WGS metagenome assembly CAEZUQ01 (sample SAMEA6813834, study PRJEB35770) | uncultured Actinomycetes bacterium | biome: Freshwater; feature: Freshwater reservoir; material: water | place: Czech Republic | collected 2016-04-20 | depth 0.5m m | reverse complement strand
TTAACAGCGCATTTATATTTGTAAAATCTCCACCAAGCTTGTAAGCGCTTGCTGCCATCTTTCCAATGACTCGAGTTGTCTTACTTACTTGAGCTTGAGTCTTGGCCGCGTGAATCGCAGCCGCCCTTGCATTCGCATTAGCAACCGCTAGCTCTTTGAGCGCATTGTTATAGGAAACCTGTGCTGCATTCGATATCGCGGTGAGTTGATTTAAGGTTTTGGTTGCCGAACTTAGAACGGCAGCTGCCTTCTTGGCTGCTTCAGCTTTTGCTGCCTCTTCCTTCTTGGCTGCTTCAATCTGAGCTTTTGTCGGCTTGGGAGTCTTTGCGAGTGAAACATCTGCACCAAAGGTTGAAAGTGAAATGCCCAGCACAATTAGCGCACTGGTAATTTTCTTTGACATTAGTCAAGGATAAAGGTTGAACCTTAAAAATATTGCTGAATATCGGACTGTGTCGCTAATTAGCAACATCACGTCGCTTAAATAGCGCGGCCGCGATTGCTCCGGCAATCACTAAGTAGCCAATAGTTATTGCAAGGGAATGTTTGTAGCTCAAATCCACATTTCCACCTTCACCAAGGTTGGCAAAGTTAATTCCTGGAAGCCATTTTGCGGTCTTTGATATCAAAGCGGCGAGAATGTTTTCAAGAATTAAATTCCACAGAACTCCAACTGCAATTGCACTTATTGGAGATCTCAGCAAAAGCCCAAGAATCATTCCGAAAGCTCCAAAGGCCAAGGTCGAAATGAAGATGTTTAAAGTGCTCTCTAATAGCAAGTCCATTGCCGTAGCTGTCCCCCATGCTGCGGTATCTACTTTCGCCCGACCAGCAAGTCCAAAAGAAATCGCGATACTTAAAGCTCCGGCGAATAGAACCATTACAAGTGCAAATATCTTCATCGCAATAAATTTGCCAGCCAATATCTTCATCCGTGAAGGTTGGCGGACTAAGAGATTTCGAAGGGTGCCGAGTGAATATTCTTGAGCTGTTTGAGATGCGAAGATACAGAGTGAGACTATTCCTAGAAAGACTCCAACTAATCTAAATCCATAAATAAGTCCCATCGCTTGGCTGAGCTCTTCCGCGCCGACGCTTTCACCACGCTTGGTATTTCCATCTTTGGAATCAATCATCAGAAAGACAATTGAAGTAAATAGCGCACTTAGTCCACCCACAGTTGCGATTGTTCCCAATAAAAGTGAGGGCCGACGAAGCTTACGAAGTTCAGCTATCACTACGCGGATCATTTACTGTCCCCTGTCATTTCAAAGAAGGTTTCCTCTAGCGTAGGAAGCGCTACCGAAATTGAGGCAAGAGTTATTCCAGCCTCAAAAGCTGTTCGATTAATTTCGGCACTCGCATTAATCGGTGCCGCAATATGAAGGGAGCCGTCAACAATCACTGCTTTAAATCCGGCCTCAGTAATCTGATTTGCTAAATTTGGTAAGTCAACTTCATATTCTGGCTTTGCGACAATCATTGGTTGTTGGGCTGCAAGAAGTTCTTGTGTGCGACCAGAGAAAATAACTTTACCTTCGCGCAACATAACAAGGTATTCACAGATCATCTCTAGCTCACTAAGTATGTGAGATGAAACAAAGACTGTAGTTCCCTTATTTGCTAAGTCTCTAATGATTCCGCGTACTTCTTGAATTCCAGAAGGATCTAAACCATTAGTTGGTTCATCTAAAATCAGTAGCTCTGGATTTGGCAGTAGCGCTGCAGCAATTCCAAGTCGTTGCTTCATTCCTAGCGAATACGTTTTAAATTTTGAACCACCTCGATCTGCAAGATCAACTTTTGCAAGTAGTTCATCCACCCGTGAAAGTGGAAATCCCCCAAGTTCTGCAAGTACTTTTAAGTTTTCGCGTCCCGATAACGCTGGATAAAAAGCTGGACCTTCAATCATTGCGCCAACACTTGGCAAATATCGCTCTGGATGTTTGATGCTTTCACCAAGAACTGTTGCACTTCCCCCACTTGGCTTAATTAACCCAAGTAACATCCGAATTGTTGTTGTCTTTCCGGAGCCATTTGGTCCAACAAATCCACAGATTGAACCGGCAGGGACTGCGAAACTTCCGTGCGATAGCGCTGCACGTTCGCCATAAATCTTCGTTAAATCCGATGCAGTTATTGCAGATATCGCCGCTTTATTCATTTTGTTCATTTTGTTCACAGCGCCACCCTACATACTAAACTTCGACCATGGCTCATCAGCACCGACCTTGGGGATACTCCAACTCTTCAGATGGCGATACACCTGACTGGAAATTACACGAAGAGACGCTTGCGGTCAGAGCTGGTTTAGCGCGTTCAGGTTTTGGTGAAACCGCAGAGGCTATGTATCTAACGAGTGGTTATACCTATGACAGCTCCGAACAAGCTGTTCATTCATTTACCGATGAAGTCGATCATTTCCTTTACAGTCGCTTTGCAAATCCAACAGTGTCAATGTTTGAACAACGACTTGCCGCAATTGAAGGCGCTGAATTCTGTGTTGCTACGGGTTCTGGAATGTCTGCAATGTTTGCTTCTATCGCATGCATGGTTGAGGCTGGTGATCGAATCGTTGCAGCAGCTTCGATGTTTAGTTCTTGCTATGTAGTTCTATCCGAGATTTTGCCTAAATGGGGAATCAAAGTTGAATTTGTAAAAGGCAACGAAAAGAGCGTTTGGGAAAAGGCTCTAAGCGAGAAGACTAAAGTTGTTTTCATTGAAACTCCAAGTAACCCGATGTTGGAAATTGTTGATCTCAAAATGGTTAGCGACCTTGCACATTCCGTAGGGGCCACGGTAATCGTTGATAATGTGATGGCATCTCCGATACTGCAGAAGCCTTTGACTCATGGCGCTGATGTAGTTATGTATTCCGCTACGAAACATATTGATGGACAGGGCCGGGTCTTGGGTGGCGCAATTCTTGGTAGCTTTGATTACATTCAAGGTTATTTAAATCCATTTGTTCGACATACCGGGCCAACACTTAGCGCCTTCAACGCCTGGGTCCTAGTTAAATCTCTTGAAACATTAGCGATGCGCGTAAATAGAATGAACGAGAGCGCCCAAGTAGTTGCGGAATTTTTAGCAGAACAACCAAAGGTTAAATCTGTTAATTATCCTGGTTTAAAGACGCACGCTGGTTATGAAATCGCTCAGCGGCAGATGTCTGGCGCAGGAACAACTTTAAGTTTTGAAATAGCCGGAGGAACCCCAAAGTTATTTGAGTTCATGGATGCCTTAAAAGTTATTGATATTTCAAATAATCTTGGTGATAGCAAATCACTAATCACACACCCGGCCTCGACTACACACCGAAGACTTGATGAGGCGACCAGAGAATCAATGGGGATTACCGATTCGCTTGCCCGCCTATCTATTGGGCTAGAGCACTCTTCAGATCTAATTAAGGATTTACAACAAGCGCTGCGATAACTAGCAGCAATGAATAAACACTCAAATAAGTAATTGACCATTGAAATAACTTTGCGGCAGCCTTATTTGAATCAGGTCCATCAATCTTAAGCAGTTCAAGCCCAAAGCCAAGCGCTATCAAAATTGTTATGACCCAGCACCACCATGGCAGCCCTTCACTCCAATTTACGCCAAGTGAAGCTAAGACCATTCCGATGGTATGAAACCACATCTGCTTTTCAACTGATTTAATTGATGCGACAACTGGCAACATTGGAATTCCAGCAGCTTCATAATCATCTCGATATTTAATTGCTAGCGCCCAGAAATGTGGCGGTGTCCAGAAAAATATGACTAAGAAAAATAGCCATGCTGTGAGCGAGAGTGAATTTGTTATTGCTGCCCAACCAATTAAGACTGGCATGCAACCTGCAATTCCACCCCAAACAATATTCTGTGAAGTTCTACGTTTTAAGCCAATGGTGTAACCAAATACGTAGAACACAATTGCTGCAGCGGTTAAGACTGTTGCCCACAACGTTGTATATATAGAGAATATTGATAACGAAATAATGGTCAAGGCAGATGCAAAGATAAAAGCCTGCGTCTCGGTAACAGCTCCAGTTACGATTGGCCGTTTTGCAGTTCTAATCATTAAGCGATCTGAATCTACTTCGATAATCATATTAAATGCATTTGATGCGCCGGCAGCAAGAGTTCCGCCAATTAGAGTTGCAAGTGTTAAACCCAGTGGAGGCACGCCCTTTGCTGCAAGAAAAAGCGCCGGAAGAGTTGTAACTAATAAGAGCTCGACTACCCGTAATTTCATGAGTGCGATGTAAGGTGTAATTTTTGAGTTGCTCATTTCATTGGCCTTCTAACTCAACTTCTGCAGGCTTGGCCACTGTCGCCAACATCTTGTCAATTGTTTTTCTTGCCAAATCTCGTGACTTCTCGGTTGGCGTTACTTTATTGGCAATTACGGCAAATACATATTCATTATCGCCAACTTCAACATAGCCAGCCAGAGTTACAGATGTATTTATCCAACCAGTTTTCGCTTTAACTAACCCAGCTGCCGCCTTCCCTGATTTCTTAAAGCGATCCTTTAAAGTTCCAGATTCTCCTGCAACGGGTAGGCCGGCATAAACTGGATAAAATTCTGGTTCGTTTCTTATCTTCCAAAGCAGTTCCGCAATTGTTCTTGCAGAGACTCGGTCATCATGGGAAAGACCGCTGCCATCCTTTACATCTAGCCCTTTTGAATAGACACCTAACTGCTGCAGAGTTTCTTGAAATGCCAGATTCATTCCATCACTATCGCGCGTGAAACCTAATTCATCAGCGGCATTTCTGGCCAGGCGATCTGCCAAAGTGTTATCACTCCAGAGCAAGGTGAATTCAATAATTTCATTCAGCGGTGGAGATGAAACTTCGGCAAGGGGAGTTAAACCCGAGACGTTTTTTACATCAGCCTTTGTTGTTCGCTTAAAATTTAAATTCTTTCCATAGAAAGTTTGAAGATTTTCAATATCTTTAGTGAAGAGACCATTAAATTCGATTGTTACCGCTTTGGGATCGGCGCCGGTGCTACTTATGGCGTTTATCAATTTTGTTGAGAGTGCTCTTTGAAATTTCTTTGCCGAACTAGGGCTCGTCGTTAACCAGGGATCGTATTCACCAAGAAGAATAAATCGCTGCGGGTCAGATGTTGTGCTTATAGAAGTTTTGAAAGTTCGATCTTGCCCAAATGCTCTGATAGCCGTCACGGATGAAATTAGTTTCAAAATTGACGCCGGGGCTCTTGGAATATCAGCGCTACTTTCAAAGATTTCCGTCTGACTAATTGGGTCAATTACCAAAATCCCAGGATCTGCAAGAGCGGATGATTTTGCAAATTCTTCGAATGACTTAGGAACGTTAAGTGCATTTGCAGGAATTGCGGTAATCATTGAAAGCGCAATCACCAGTTGAATTGCTAAGAATTTGCGCACTCTCAAATTATGCCGTTAATTTCTTTTTAAATCTTCCTTGCGATGTAGCAGCACCTAAGAGAACAATCACACCGCCTACTGGCTCATGCCATGAGATGTGTTCTCCCAAGAAGATCCAGCCTACAAAAACTGCAACGACCGGGGTTAGGTAAGTTACCGAACTCGCGATTGAACTTCCGGCTCGCTCTACTATTTGGAAATTCCAAATATAGGCAATTCCACTACCAAAAACGCCAAGTGCAATCATTGCGAGAATTGGTCCCAGCCGATACTCATCTTCCGCAATTCCATCAATTAAATAGAAAGGTAAAAGCGTTGCCGCTGCTGCCGTGACTTGGCTCGCGGCTAGAGCTTCGGCTCGCAAATTTAGCGGAGTTAAATACTTCTTGATAATTGGGAATGAGAGGCCATAGCAAGTGATTGCGGCGAGAAGAGCAACTGCACCTACTGCAGAATTTGAGCCAATGCCCTTCCAAATCCCAAGAACAACTAGAACACCAGTGCCTCCCAGAATCAAACCAATAATCTGATGTTTGGCAATTTTTTCAGATCTAAAAACGAAGAGAATAAAAATAAGGGTGGAAAGTGGTGTACAGGCATTGATGATTCCGGCAAGAACTGTTGTAACTCGTTGCTCAGCAAAGGCAAATAATATTCCTGGAAATACATTGAGCAGTAGCGAAACAATCCACAAAATAAACCAGGTTTTACGATCAGTAGGAAGTGAAACTCCTCGAACTTTGGCAATTAAAAGTAGGGCCATTGCGCCAAGTGCACATCGCCCAAATGCGACGCCGATTGGGGTTAGAAATTCCAGCCCAAGTTTGATGAAAATAAATGAACAACCCCAGACCAAGCCAAGAGCTAAGTAAATAGGTAGCCAGGATTTTTGCTTCATGCAAACTCCCCCTAATGTTTGGGTATGACTACCGCAGAAATTGGACCTGGTGAATTCTATCCAGTGGTCGGCGTTGGTCCTCATCCAACGCCTTGGCCAACAGAGAAACATTTTGACCCGGAGCTTTTGGCAAACGGAGATCGCAGAAATGTTCTAGATCATTATCGTTACTGGAGCGTTGAAGCAATTGTCGCTGATCTAGATACTAAACGTCATGATCTGCAGATTGCCATTGAAAATTGGCAACATGATTTAAATATTGGTTCAGTTGTAAGAACTGCAAATGCCTTCAATGTTTCTAAAGTTCACATCGTAGGAAAACGTGACTGGAATAAACGTGGCGCTATGGTTACGGATAAATACCTTCACGTTCTTCACCATCCAACGGTCGCTGATTTCAAAATTTGGTGCAACGAAAATGGTGTGCCAATAATCGGAATAGATAATCTGCCAATTTCAAAAGAGTTAGAGAAGGCCGAACTTCCTAGTAAATGTGTTCTCTTCTTCGGACAAGAAGGCGCCGGTATGTCAGATGAAGCGGTTGATATTTGCGAAACCGTGTTGGCAATCAGGCAGTACGGCTCAACAAGATCCATGAATGCATCTGCGGCAGGTGCAATTGCTATGTACGCCTGGGCAATGCAGCACTTAAATAACTAATCTTCTTTTATTACATCCTCAACGGCAGCAATCCGCCGGCGAATTTCTTCAGCTTCATCAACTCGGCCGAGAGTTTCAAGAACGTCAGCCATTCGGCCCTCGATTTCTAGAATAAATTCAAAATCTTTACTCTCACTATCGGTTGCTATTTCAAGAACCCGATCAAAGGTATTTAGACCCTCTTCACCTTGTCCCGCAACTATTTGTGCTTTGGCTAATTCAAATAACGAATAAGTCTCACGATAGTGATCGTGCGCAGTAATGAATACATCTAGAGATTTTTGTGCGGCGGTAATCGCACCTTCACCATCACCAATTTCAATTAAACAATGCGCAATTTTCTGATCGCATCTGGCTACATTGATAACTTCTTTCAACTTCTTAAAGAGTATTCTTGCTTCTTGAAAAGACTCAAGTGCTTCTCCGTAATTCTTCAGTTCTCGTTGTGCGCAACCTATTAGATGTAAATCATTTGCAGCGCCACTGTCATTGCCATCCACTAAATGTTCTTGCACGCATTCAGTCATGCATTCAATAGTTTTCTCATACTCCTTCGAAGAAAACCACCATTCTCCAAGAGTGCAAGCTAAATCAATTGCGAGTGGAGATTTAGATTCTCGAAGTAGCGCAACTGCCTTGCTCATTGCAGTAGCTGCTTCGCTCATGCGCTTCAATTGATTTAAGTTATAACCAATCGCCGAATAGGCCTGCGCTAAACCATCAGATGGAACTACGGTTCCAAGTTCGGCGTAAATATCTCGAGCAGTTTCGGCGAGCGCAAGCGCTTCGTCATATTGACCTCGGGCATAAATACGTGCGCTTAATTCATAAAAAGTATTTGCTCGATCTAGACCTTGAACCTCTGGAATTCGCTCCCAGAGCATCTCCTCGGTGACAATATCTTCTGTTGAATCATCGTCCTCGCTCATGTCTAAAACTCTAGCAATACCTTCCGCCATCTGCATCGGCAGGGGTATAGTTCCGACACGTGCGTTTCTTAAATAACCCTAGCCACGACCTGACCTATGACGATGTCTTCATGGTCCCGAGCGCTTCCAATATTGCAAGCCGAATGGATGTAGACCTCTCTACTCATGACGGTACGGGCACGACGATCCCAATCATCGTGGCAAATATGACCGCAATCTCCGGTCGCCGCATGGCCGAAACAATTGCTCGCCGTGGCGGAATGGCGGTAATTCCTCAAGACATTCCAATTCAAGTTGTTAGCGATGTAATCAAGTGGGTTAAATCAAGACATATTTTCTTTGATACACCAGTGACTCTCTCGCCTAGCGAAACAGTTGCAGATGCGATTGACCTTATTAATAAGCGCGCCCATGGTGCACTAATCGTTGTTAAAGATGGCAAGCCAGTAGGAATCGTTACTGAAGCGGATTGCGAGCGCGTAGATCGCTTTACCCAACTGCAGTTGATCATGAGCAAGGATTTAATTACAGTCCCAGATTCAATCGAGCCACGCGAAGCTTTTGATTTTCTAAATTCGGAGCGCCGTCGCTTAGCACCTGTTGTTGATAAAAATGGAAATCTTGTTGGAATTCTCACCCGGACTGCTGCGCTTAGAGCAACCCTTTATCAACCTGCAATTGATGCAAATAATAATTTACGAATCGCTTGCGCAGTCGGAATCAATGGCGATGTTGCAGCAAAAGCCAAATCGCTAATTGAAGCTGGTGCTGATGTTCTTGTGGTTGATACGGCGCACGGCCATCAAATTAAAATGATAGAAGCACTGAAGTTAATTCGCGCACTTAAGCCGAACATTCCGATAGTTGCTGGGAATGTTGTAACTGCCGAAGGAACGAAGGCTCTCATCGAAGCTGGAGCAGATATCGTAAAAGTTGGAGTCGGTCCTGGCGCAATGTGCACAACGCGAATGCAGACCGGCGTTGGTCGGCCACAGTTTTCCGCAGTCCTTGAATGTGCTGCCGAAGCTATGAAGCACGGCAAACATGTTTGGGCTGATGGAGGTGTTCGCCACCCAAGAGATGTGGCACTTGCATTGGCTGCCGGAGCATCGCAAGTAATGATTGGTTCTTGGTTTGCTGGAACTTTCGAATCACCAAGTGATTTGAATAAAGATGCAACGGGCCGGCTTTACAAAGAATCTTTTGGAATGGCCTCTGCGCGCGCTGTTGCTGCTAGAACTTCTAATGATGGCGCCTTTGATCGCGCTCGGAAAGCGTTATTCGAAGAGGGAATCTCATCATCTCGAATGTATATCGATCCAGCACGTCCTGGTGTTGAAGATTTATTGGATGAAATTATTGCTGGCGTGCGCTCTTCATTTACCTATGCCGGAGCAATAAGTATCAAGGACTTCTCTGATCGCGCAGTTGTGGGAATTCAATCTGCATCTGGTTATGCCGAAGGGCGTCCGCTACATACAAGCTGGTAGTTAATCTAGTTGTGGCTTTCTTGGCAAGCTATTCTCTTTCTTGAAAGAAGAATGTGCCCAAAGAATCCAATTACTAGAGCGATGATTACACCAATATTTGAATAAGCCCAAGGACCGCTCTTGCCACCAATTAACCCTAAGAAATATCCCTGCCAAGATAGCCAGCTTGCAAAAGTATTTGTTACAAAACCCCAACCAACAACCGAGCCCAATAACACCAAGAGAAGTGAGCGAAAATTCCAGGCGCCGTAAATTCCTTTTGAATTGAATAGATCCGCCTCAAGGTAATCGCGTTTACGCATAATTACATCCGCAACAAAGATTGCAGACCACACTGCAATTGGAACTCCAAGGGTTATTAAGAAACCTTGAAAGGGACCGAAGAAATCTCCAGCAATCCAGACAATATAAATCGTGCCAATTGTCATTATTACTGCATCGATTGAGGCGGCGACATGGCGCTTTACTGGAAGCCCGATAGAAACCAGAGTTATCCCTGATGAATACAAATCAAGAATTGCACCGCCAATCAAGCCGAGTATTGCTACCGCAGCAAAGGGAATTAGGTACCAAGCTGGAACTAAAGTTGTGAGTGCACCAATTGGGTCCATTGAAATTTTTTCACCAAGGGTTTTACTACTTCCAGCTAAAAGTGAACCGTATATAACTAGAACTATCGGAACAATAGATGCGCCAAAAACTGTCCATCCGATTACACCACGGCTAGAAACACTTCGTGGCAAATATCTTGAATAATCAGCGGCGGCGTTAACCCAACCTAGGCCAATTCCAGTTATGCCAAATATCAAGGCTCCGATAAATGCTTGGAGGCTCCCGCTTGGAATTGCCGAGATTGCGGTCCAATTCACCTGATCTGCTGTGAGAATTATGTAGCCAATAGTTAAAAGAATTGTTGCAATTGTTAAAGTTTTTTGAAGGCGCATAATCACTTGAAAACCTAAAACTCCGCCAAAGATAGTTAATCCCGCAGCAATTGAAAACCCAAGAATGCGTGAGATGTTGGGATCAATATTCCCTACTCGCGTGAAAACTGTTTCTGTTGCCAACGTTGCGAGTGAAACTAAAACTGTCTCCCAACCAACAAAAATTAAGTATGAAAGAAGCCCCGGAACAATGTTTCCCTTTACTCCAAAGGCAGCACGTGAAAGCGTCATGGTTGGAGCGCTCGCTCGCTTACCTGCAAGTGAACTAATTCCAACTAAACCGAATGAGGCAATGGTGCCAATAATTGCCGCAAAAGTTGCCTGCCAGAAAGAAATTCCGAAACCAAGAAAGAATGCACCATATGAGAGTGCGAGTAGCGAAACATTTGCTGCAGCCCAAGGCCAGAATAAACTTCGCGCAGTTCCGCTTCGCTCATTTTCAGTGATGAAGTTAGTGCCATTCATTTCTAACATGGGGTAAAGAGTAGGGGTTATAGATACGATTGGCGCATGTTTCAGGGCGATGAATATCGAAAAGCTCGCATCGCAACCCTTATCGCATTTCTTATAAATGGATTTTCTGTTGGAAATTTTGTTTCAAGAATTCCAGATTTCAAATCAGAACTAGGAATTTCAAATGGGGTGCTCGGCTTCTCATTGCTGTGCGGTTCGGTCGGTGTTTTAGCTGTACTACGGCCAGCTAGTCGAAGTTCTGCAAAATATGGAAGCGGGCCGATTACAAAGTATTCTGCATTTACCTTAGCTCTAGCAGTTCCGTTAGTTGGATTACTTTTTAACCTTCCTTGGTTTCTCTTCTCGTTATTTATCTATGGCGCTCTCTCCTCGATTCATGATCTTTCAATGAATGCCCAAGCCGCTGCCCTAGAGAACAAAGCTGGCAAGCGAGTCATGAGCACTTTTCATGGCATGTGGTCAATCGGTGGATTAACTGGTGGTGCTATCGGTGGTTTTATTGCCAGTACAGATATCTCAATTCGAATTCACGCATTTTCTATTGGGATCTTTATCTTTTGTATCGCAGTTATTACTAGGAATTGGTTCTTGCCAGCATCCGCTGATCAACATATATTTGAAAAACATGAGAGACGAAAGGCGCCTCGAAAGTTTGTAATTCTTGGATTGGTAGGTCTATGTGGCGCAGTTGGTGAAGGTGCGGCTGCGGACTGGGGTGGTGTTCTTGCGCGTGAAACTTTTAATTCATCGCCACTTATGTCAGCACTACCTTACGTTTTCTTCTCTGCCACCATGGTCGCCGGCAGATTATCGGGTGATTATTTAGCACATAAATTTGGCCTGGTTAAAGTCATTGGCCGGGCGGGGTTAATAGGAGGACTTGGCTTAACAGCTGGGCTACTTATCGGAAATATCTATGGCGTGATATTCGGTTGGTTCTTA
>CAEZUQ010000015.1_pt1 | contig 12366 bp, 13 predicted proteins | sample 7264521 | NCBI WGS metagenome assembly CAEZUQ01 (sample SAMEA6813834, study PRJEB35770) | uncultured Actinomycetes bacterium | biome: Freshwater; feature: Freshwater reservoir; material: water | place: Czech Republic | collected 2016-04-20 | depth 0.5m m | reverse complement strand
GATTAAAGCTAATTACCAGACCATTGAATTTACTCACTCCTACGGTCTAGGCGTCGTTTTCTTAGGTGAAATAAATGGGGAAAGGCTAAAGGAGCTTGTGCAAATATTTAATGCTGGAAAAGATGTTGAAGTACAAGGGGTTTTTGCCGCACTGGCTGATGAAATGACTCAATTTACTTTATCGCACTTAAGGTTTAGCTATAGAGATTTACTCGCGCTCCTAAAAATAAAGTTTAAAACTCAGCTAAGGAATCTTTTAAAGCGATTCGCCAATCGCGCATAGTGGGAATTGAGTTTTGATTCCAGCACTTGTGGCTCAGCACGGAATTCTTGGGGCGTTCTGCAATTCGCTTAAATTCTGCACTAGAAACAGGCGCTAGACGATCTGTACTTTCACCTAAAATATGAAAAATCTCTGTAGCAAAATCAAACCAAGTTGCACAGCCACTATTTGTTGCATGATAAATTCCAAATGGAATACGCAAAGAAATTGCATCAACTATTTGATTTGCTAAATCTATTGCAGAAGTTGGTTGTCCTTGTTGATCGGTAACGACTCTAACTTCATCCTCAGAAACCTGTGCAAGATTAGAAATTGTTCTAGCGAAATTTTTTCCCCACTTGCTGTAAAGCCATGCAGTACGGAAAATATATGAGGCTTCTGGATATTCAGTAAGAACAAATTTTTCGCCGGCTTCCTTTGTTCGTCCATATGCCGAAATTGGCCCAAGCATAGAATCGACTTCATATGGAGTTTCACTACTTCCGGAAAATACGTAATCGGTTGAAACTTGGGCGAATATTGCGCCAATAGATTTAGAAGCTTTCGCTAAATTAAGTGGGCCGATTGCGTTGACTTTATATGCGCTTTCTTCCTCTGATTCAGCTAAGTCAACATCAGTCCAGGCTGCAGCATTTATAACAACTTCTGGCCGTAATCTAGAGATGGAGTCTTTGCACTCGTCAAAAGATTGAATATCTAATTCATTGCTATTTAGCGAAGTAAAATCAATCTTTCGTTCGGTAAGTACTTGAGATAGCGCCTTACCAAGTTGGCCAGAGCCTCCAACTACTAACCACATTAATTGCGGCCTGTCTTTAAGGTTTCCCACCAGGCTCTATTTTCTTTGTACCATTTTATTGTCTCTGCTAAACCATCAGAGAAATCAACTTGTGGCTGATATCCAAGTTCATTAGTAATTTTTTGGTGGTTAACGCTGTATCTAAGGTCATGGCCTTTTCTATCTTCGACGTACTCTATTGATGAGGAATCTGTACCCATGGCTTTTAGAATTATGTTCGTCAGCTCAAGATTATTTAGTTCACTGCCACCGCCGATGTTATAAATTTCACCGGAACGTCCATTCAGAAGAACTTTCAATATCCCGTTACAGTGATCATCTACATGTAGCCAATCCCGGACATTTAATCCATCGCCGTAAAGTGGAACTTTTTTGCCTTCCAAAAGATTCGTAATGAATAGGGGAATCATTTTTTCGGGAAAATGGTAGGGGCCGTAATTGTTGCTGCAACGGGTAATTACAACATCTAAATTATGTGTTTTAAAATATGCCCTGGCCAATAGCTCGCCCCCAGCCTTGCTGGCGGAGTATGGTGAATTCGGTAATAGCGGTGAATCCTCTGTCCAAGATCCAGAAGCGATTGACCCATAAACTTCGTCAGTTGATACCTGCACAAATCTAATTTTTTTATTTGAATTCTTAATCGCATCCAATAAGACCTGAACGCCTACTATATTTGTTTGTACAAAATCCATTGCCCCGTTAATTGAACGATCTACATGGGATTCTGCTGCGAAGTTAACTACCGCATCAACATCTTGCAATAACTTTGTGACTAGTTGAAAATCGCAGATATCGCCTTGAATAAACTTAAAGTTTTCTAATTTACTTACCGGATCTAGATTTTCTAATACCCCAGCATATGTAAGTTTATCTAGCACTGTGATGCTTGTGATATCCGATGTTTTGGCGGACAAAACTCTTCTAACAAAATTGGAACCAATAAATCCAGCGCCTCCTGTAACTAAGAGCCTCACTGAATCACCTCATTGAATCTATTTATAAGAGGTAATTTACCCCTTAGTATTTGACCATGAAAGGCATAATCCTAGCGGGTGGTACAGGCTCAAGGTTATGGCCGATAACAAAAGTTGTAAGTAAACAATTGTTGCCGGTTTATGACAAGCCGATGATTTACTACCCAATCTCTACGCTAATGCTGGCTGGGGTTAAAGAGATTTTGATTATTACTACCCCAGATGATGCCAGTGCATTCAAATCTCTCTTGGGCGATGGCACAGATCTTGGAATCACTTTTGAGTATGCGGTACAGCCAAAGCCGGAAGGGTTGGCACAAGCTTTCATAATTAGTGAAGAATTTCTCAATGGAGATTCAGTTTTAATGATTCTCGGCGATAACATTTTTCATGGTGAGGGACTTGGAACAGATTTACATAACAAAATTCCTGATAAAGGCGCACATATATTCACATATGAAGTTTCAAATCCAAGTGATTATGGTGTTTTAAATCTTGATACAGATGGAAAAGTTATTTCCGTAGTCGAGAAACCGATATCTAATGAATCTAATATGGCAATTACTGGCCTCTACTATTTTGATGGGAGGGTCTCTGAATTATCAAAGTCGGTTAAACCTTCTAAGCGCGGAGAACTTGAAATAATCTCACTTATTGAAATTTATCTCGCTAAAGGCGAACTCACATTCTCTAAGTTATCCCGCGGAACTGCTTGGCTTGATACTGGTAAACCTAATTCGCTAAATGATGCAAGTATCTACATCCGAGTTCTAGAGGAGCGCACTGGACTAAAAGTGGCTTGCCTAGAGGAGATTGCTTGGCGCCAGGGCTGGATAACTCAAACTGAACTAAATTCGCTTGCCGAAAAATATGGGCAGAGTGAATATGGCAAATATCTTAAATCTTTAAAGATTTAAACTTTTTTAAGGCGCTATTGGCAGCCCGAAGTGGTCTTGTGATTTTCCAACTTCGAGACTGAATAATTGCTCGTGCGGCAGCTTGTTCTAAATACAACTCACGTTCAATTAGAGTCTTTTCAGAATTATCACGATTTAAAATATATGTATGAACTGTGGCAAAAAGCGAATCTATCGTGGAATCTTTCTCGTATAAATACTCTGACTTTATGTAAGGAAATTTAAATCCAAAGATTGTTGGGCTATTTTTCGAACTAACCTCCGAGCAATAATTTAAAGCTACATCTTTTATCTGCTCATTATCAAAAGTCCCAGTCGAAACATAAACGTCTAGAAAATCCCTAAAGAAACCTGTGGCGCCTTCTAATACTGCTCGCTGCATTATTTTTTGCTTTAAATGTTCAAAGCCGTGGAACGGGATATGAATTAATTTTAGATCTGTCTCATTGTGTAAAACCATTTTTCTATTGGCATTGACGCTATGTGATCCATGGCCCACAATTAAATCAGGATCTTTCTCGTAGGCACTTTTCGAGATAATGACCTTTGTGTATGAAGAAGCGCCTTCAATCGTGAGGAATGGCTGGCTAAACAAATTGGCGTGCCCTAGTTGCTCAGGAAAAATATTCTGCCAATTCCAAGAAATGACATCCTTCGTACTATGCAAGCTCAGGAATTTTTCGAATTGACTTCTATCATCGAATGGCAGAAATTCATCAAAATCTAGGAGGACTACCCAATCAGCCCCTTCTGCAAATGCTTTAACCATTTCACTCCGGACTAACTCTGCCTGCCTGAAAATAATGTCTTTCACGACTGTAACTTCAAACAATTCAGATCCAGCAAAGATAGCTTCTGTTTTGTCGTATGAGTTATGTGAAACCAAATACGACTTATCAAAAAATGTTTCAAGTTGGTCTCGGAAGGCGCTAGCAATGGCCAATTCGTTAGAGAAGCAAGCTACGGCCGCAATCTTCATTTGAAAAATTTCCTAATTCTGATTCCTGTATTCACAAGAATACCCAAAGGCTTTGGTGGTAAGAATCTAAAATATTTTATATACGTTATATATCGCCTTGAATTCATGGAATCGACATATATAAACAGTTTCTCCTTGTTTTTCTTATTTGGATATTTGCGAAAGACGTGGATATAGCCTGCTAAAAAGCGTTTAGCAAAAGCATTTGAAATACCAATAGAACTTGCTAATTCTGCGTACTCGGCTTCAAATAGCGCAGCGCTATCACCCATACCTTCTCTATAGGAATGACGAGAGGAATGATCGCGAATCACTGTGGTCATGTGCTCTGTATCTGGTTTTATTCGCTTGCCAGCCAGCGTAATTCTTATTAAGAAATCGTCATCTTCATAGCCTCTAAATATTGAGTTGAACCGTAAGTCGGGCCCTAGCGCTTCTTTGTTAATTAACATTGAAGATGGCCACACCATGAGATTGTCTGATAAGAGAGTTGCTACATCACTATTCTCAAATTTTTCACTATTTTGGACAGCGGGAGTTAATTTGCCATCTAGATTTAAATAATTAACTCCTGAGAAATAGATTGCAAAATTTGGTGATGTGCGAGTGGCCTTCGCTAAAAGTTCAAGATGGCTAGGTAGCCAGTAATCATCATGGTCTAAGAGTGCGATGAAATCAGCCTTTGCTTCATTTATACCAACATTGCGTGCTACAGACTGGCCCGCATTTTTTTGAACCAGAACTTTAAGGCGAGGTACTTTCAGATTTGAAACTTGTTGTTCTAGTTCAAAATTTTCATTTTGATCGATAACTAAGATTAGATTGCAATAGTTGTGGCTCTGTCCTATAACTGAATTAATGGCGGTTTCTAAATATTCAAAGACAGGTTTGTATGTAGGAATAACAACATCGATGCAGATTTTCTCGTTGCAATTGATACAAGTTTTCGACACTGATTTACCCCATAGCTAACGAAATACTAAGGATTGCAGCAATGGCGGACCCTGACCAAAGAATTAATACCGCCCTTTTTCTTGGGATGCCACGATGAATTAGGCGATGAGAAAGATGATCATGGCCGCCTTGTAGTGGCGATACTCCTCGGCTAATTCGAGAAATTACTGCAACGGTTGTATCGAGAATCGGAACCGCAAGAAGAAGAACTGGGATTGCCAATGAAGTAAGGGTTGAACCAGTTTCAGGTTTTAGGCGAACCGTAAGCGTTGCAATCAAAACGCCTAAGAAAAGTGCTCCTGCATCCCCCATATATATACGAGCAGGGCTCTTGTTCCAGAGTAAAAATCCAATGGTTGCTCCTGCTGTAACTGCGGAAAGCGCGGCGATAAATATCTGATCATTCTGAAGTGTGAGATAGAAGAGTGCCATAGCTGTAATTGCGACAGTGCCAGCCGCCCCACCATCGACATTGTCAAAGAAATTGATTGAGTTACAGATTCCAACAATCCAGAGTGTCGTTATCAATGCGTCTATTAACGTTGATCCTGTTGGATTTCCAACGGTGTCTTGCGAAATCAATAAATAGGCTGTGAAAACTCCTGCGACTGTTTGAATTGCAAGTCTTGGGCCAGGCCGCAAACTTTGTAAATCATCCCAGAGGCCAATTAACCCAAGAATAATTGCAGGTGCAAGCACGGAAGTTAAGAGAAAGTAATCTGCTTTAGAAAAATCCTTGTAAATAGCCGCGGCATAAGAAATTGCTGTTACCCCAACAATAATCGCTACGCCACCCAAATATGGAACAGGTTCTTTGTGGGTTTTATGTGCTGAATTTGGCAGATCGTAAATCTTCTTTGAGATTGCGACTTTGCGCATTAAAGGGGTAAGCAAACCAACAAAAATAAAGGTGGCGACGAAGAGCAGGAAATATTCAATGAATTTGACCTGCATGGATCTGAATTCTATTTATCCAGCAGAGCCGGATGGTCCCGATTTACGACGAAACATCTTTGGTGCATTTGCGCCGGCGGCGGCATTTACTTTTGAACCTGATGATGGGCCACCTTGCACACCTGTGTTGTGCTTGCCTTGCTTCTTTGCGAGCGCTTCCAGCATCTTTGCTTTCGCATCTAATGGGGCATCAGCTTTCTTGGCAGCTGGCTTGGCTTTATCGGATTCGCTCATTTTGTTGGCTCATCTTTCTTAATAGGTTTCGCTTTAGTTGTAAAACTTTCGAGAAGTAATTTTACTTCCGATTCTTTATAACGGTAATGCCGACCAGCGGTCTTAATAATTGTGAGCCTGCCTTCAGTGGCCCAACGGTTGATTGTCTTCGGCCCAACTCTAAAAAGTTTTGCGACCTCTGCTGCGGTCAATAAAACTTCCTGTTCGCCAATCATTGGGCAATCCTAACTCAATCAAGTTGCAGCTTCGAAGGCAGAAACCTTGCGCCACCTTGAAATTAAGCGCTCATATCCCGCGCCCGCTTTTGCGCCATCGCCAGTAGAAAGCCCTGCCAAGGAGAGTTGAATGTCTTCGATTGAAGTATCGGCATCGAGACCTTCTTCGCCCTCGCTTATAAGTATTTTTTCTAGGTATCCGGCTAGGCCACCGTAATCAACTTCAACTATTGATTCGGGATGAAATAGTTCCATCCATTCAAGAAGATCTGCAATCTCTTCTTCGATTGGACCGTTTCCGAATGCAGAGACAACAGAATCGTGAGTAAAGGTGCAGCGTGCTTTGGCATTTGCAATTGAAGTTCGCATAATTGTAAATGGACCATCATCAGATTGGCCGCGCAAGCGATCTTCTGGCTGGAAGAGTGAGAACCATCGTGGTGGCACCATCCAAGTTTCGGTAATAATGTGTGGAACTTTATCTTCGAGGTTTTCAGAATTTATGTTTATTGCTTCTTCAATATTTTCCGGAATAAAGAATTTTGATACCGGCAACGGAACTGAATCTTTAAATTGATCTAGCGCTGCCCAAACTCGTGCTGCCGTTGACCAAGGGCAGATGTATCGCTTACCTTCCCATTCCAAAATATGTGCACCGTCTGGTTTGAGTGCAGGTGGTTCGGTAACTATGGCTCGTCTAAGTGCGCGTGACTGTTCATCCCTGCTGGTACCTGATGTAATTGGAATTGATTCCCATCGAAGTGCTTCGGCAGGAGAGAATGCAGAAATAGGTTCGTAGATTCGAAGTGATGCTACGTAAGGTGTTGGGCGCATTTTTATGCTCTCACAACAAACTTAGGCACGTGCGATGTAATTGCCCTCGGCAAATGGATCGTCGTCATTTTCGTTTTGCTCGGGTGAAACTTCACCGTGGAGTTCTTTAGAAAGTCGCTCTAAATCCATTTCGGTATTCGAATATTTCAAATCACGAGCTACTCGTGTGGCTTTTGCTTTTTGTCGGCCTCGCCCCATGCGCGTGACCTCCTTATCGCTATATAAGTTATGAGTTCTTCAGAGCCGAAGGTTATCGCGCCTTGAAGGTGGCTTCCAACGCAGCACTTCCAACGGGATTTCCTGGCTCAGAAGCTATAACGCCAGCAGCCCAGGCCTTCATTCCCCGTGCGGCAAGGCTTCGAATGGTGAGATCAGCGGCCTCTGGGGCAACAATTGCCGCCATTCCGATGCCACAGTTCCAGGTCCGCTCCATGTCAGCCTGTGGAACGGCCCCAATTTGAGCCAAGTAGGCCATCTCGATTGGTAGCGCCCAAGTTGATCTGTCATAGATTGCTTTGAGTCCGGCAGGAATAACGCGAGCGGTATTTTCGCTGATGCCTCCACCTGTGATGTGTGTAAATGCGTGCAAATCTTCTTTGATGCCATTGATTAAGGCTAGGCAATCGAGTGAATAAATTTCGGTCGGAGTTAGGAGAACTTCGCCTAGCGTTTTAGCAAATTCTTGCGGTGTTGAATCCAAATTCAAATTCTTTGTCTGCAAGATGTGGCGAACGAGTGAGAAACCATTTGCGTGAATACCACTTGCTGGCATCGCGATGATTACATCACCGGTTTTAACTTTTTCAGAGCCAAGCAGTTTTTCAAATTCCACCGCGCCAGTTGCGGCGCCAGCAATATCAAATTCATCTTCAGCTAATAAGCCAGGGTGTTCTGCTGTTTCGCCACCGACAAGAGCGGTGCCAGCTTTGGCACAACCTCGCGCTATACCAGAAACTATTTCGGCGATTCGCTCAGGGAAAACTTTTCCAACTGCAATGTAGTCGGTCATAAAGAGTGGTTCGGCGCCACATACAACTAAATCATCAACAACCATTGCAACTAAGTCTTCACCGATAGTGTCATATTTTCCAAGTAGTCTGGCGATTTCAGTTTTTGTTCCAACGCCATCAGTTGAAGTTGCAAGAAGTGGCCGATTAAATTTCTTAAGTGCGCTGACATCAAATAGCCCAGCAAAACCACCAATGTCTCCTACGACTTCTGGGCGACGAGCTTTTGCTAGATGTTCCTTCATTAATTGCACTGCAAGATCGCCAGCATCAATATCTACGCCTGCTTTGCTATAAGTACTAGTCATTCGAAGCGATTCACAACTTCTAATAAATTCTTACCAGCTGAAAGATCGGTTGGAACTTGAATCGGATATTTACCAGTAAAACAGGCGTTGCATAATTTGTCTTCAGTGATTGTTGTCGCGGCTACAAGACCTTCCATTGAAACATAGCCAAGGGAATCAGCGCCGATAGACCGGCGAATTTCTTCAACTTCTAGGCCTGCAGCAATAAGTTCGGCACGCGATGCGAAATCGATACCGTAATAACAAGGCCATTTAACTGGTGGTGAAGATATGCGGACGTGGATTTCAAGGGCGCCGGCTTCACGCAACATTCGCACAAGAGCGCGCTGGGTGTTGCCGCGAACAATTGAATCATCGACCACGACGATGCGTTTTCCTTCAATGATTTCTCGGAGTGGATTTAACTTCAAGCGAATACCGAGTTGGCGAATTGTCTGGCTTGGTTGAATAAAAGTTCGGCCAACATAAGAGTTTTTTACTAACCCCATGCCATATGGAATTCCAGAGGCTTTGGCATATCCAATTGCAGCAGGAGTTCCGGATTCGGGAACTGGGATAACTAAATCAGCTTCAACTGGATGTTCTTTTGCAAGTTGTTCGCCAACTGCAACACGAGTTGCGTGAACATTGCGACCTGAAATCGAAGTATCGGGGCGGGCAAGATAAACATATTCGAAGATGCAACCTTTTGGTTCTGGCGTTGCCCAATGGTGTGAGCGCAACCCATTCTCATCGATTGCAATAAATTCACCTGGTTCGACTTCCCGAACAAATGAGGCACCGACAATATCTAGCGCTGCAGATTCTGATGCAACTACCCAACCATGTTCAAGTTTTCCGATTACAAGTGGGCGAACGCCATGATGATCTCGAGCAGCATACAAAGTGTGTTCGTCCATGAAGACAAGTGAGAAGGCGCCTTTAAGTTGCGGAAGAATTTCTAGCGCTGAGGATTCAAAATTCTTACCTTCTTGCGCTGCGATTAGCGCAGTCATAATTTCAGTATCTGTTGTTGCATGAAGACCATGATCGTTTTTCTCGGTGATTAACTTGGCCAATTTTTCAGCTAAGTCTCCGGTATTAGTTAAATTTCCGTTATGTGCCAGGGCAAGAGTGCCGTGGTTTGTTGCACGAAGTGTTGGCTGGGCGTTATTCCAAGTGCTTGATCCAGTAGTGCTGTAACGACAATGGCCAATTGCTAAATTTCCGGTCAGAGTTGCCAGATCGCTTTCAGTAAATACTTGGGAGACAAGTCCCATATCTTTGTAAACAAATATTCGTTCACCATCACTTGTCGCAATTCCAGCAGACTCTTGGCCTCGGTGTTGAAGCGCATAAAGTCCATAAAACGTTAGCTTTGCAACTTCTTCGCCAGGTGCCCAAACACCAAAGACGCCACATTCATCCTGCGGCATGTATTCACCTTCATATAGCTCAAAGGTTAGCTTTCCATCGGGGCGGCGGGCCATGTCGTAATCCTATTCCGCGTTCGAAAGTTGTAGGAAGAGCTCGGATAAATTAGAGCGTTCGCCAGATGCGCTGATGCGACCATCTGCAATCGCATCGTTCCAGTTGATTTCACCAGATGATATTGCGAAGAGAATATCTGCGTTCATTTCGACAACGTTCGGAGGCGTGCCTCGTGTGTGCTTTGGACCTTCGACACATTGGATTGCGGAATAAGGTGGGATGCGAAGTTCAACGGCATGACCCGGTGCAATTTTTGAAATCGTGGCCAAAATTTCTTTTACTCGGTTCATGATCTCGGGATCGCGCATAGATTAACCAAATAACTTAGGAAAGGTTTCGGTATGTGCTTTAGAGAGTTCGGCAATTGAAATTACTGCTTCGTTAATCTCTAAATCTGAGCCGCCGGTTGTACCGATTTTATAAATTGGTATTTGGTATTTTCCAGCTAGATTAACAATTTCATTAGTCGCGCTGCTTTTAATCGCCACAAGAACTCGACCAGGAGTTTCACTAAAGAGCGCATTTGCAACATCATTTAAATCAACCCGAGCACCGACTTGATTCTTCAAAACCGCTTCAACAAGTGTCGCGGCTAAACCACCATTTGAAACGTCATGTGCAGATTCGAATATTGGTTGGCCATCGAGCAAGAAATTAACTAAGCGCTTCTCCATGTCAAGGTCTGCGACGGGTGCTGCATTTCCAATTTCGCCATGTAGATATGCCCATTCGCTTCCGGATAAATTGCTGTTGTATTTTCCAATTACATAAAGATCAAGATCAGCTTCTGGAATTCCCATCGGGGTACGCTTTCGAACATCTTGAATAACACCAAGTACCCCGATGACTGGAGTTGGAAGAATTGCTACTGAACCCGTCTGGTTATAGAAGGAGACGTTTCCGCCGGTAATTGGAAGTCCAAGTTCGAGAGCTGCATCGGCTAAACCACGAACAGTTTCGGCGAATTGCCACATAACTCCGGGATCTTCTGGCGAACCAAAGTTCAAACAGTTAGTAACTGCTAAAGGTTTAGCTCCTGAAGTGGCTATATTCCGGCAACTTTCGGCCAGAGCCAATTTCGCACCTTCATAGGGATCAAGATAAGACCAACGTGCATTTGCATCGGTCGAAACCGCAACACCGAGATGAGTTTCTTCATCGATGCGAATGAGGCCAGAATCTTCTGGTTGCGCTAGAACAGTATTACCTTGCACATATTTATCGTATTGAGATGTCACCCAAGATTTATCTGCAATATTTGGGCTAGCAATTAATTTAAGGACTGCGGCTTTAACTTCATCAGGTGCAGTTGGAAGTGGAACTTCGAAGATTGATTTAGCAAGTTCATCAACATAGGCAGGTTTCTTTATTGGGCGGTTATAGACCGGGCCATCGTGAGCAACGGTGCGAGGTGGCACATCAACAATAAGTTCGCCGTTAAATGTAATGTGTAAGCGATCGCCACTTGTAACTTCGCCGATAACTGTTGCGGTGACATCCCACTTCTTGCAGATTGCCATGAAGTGCTTAATCTTTTCGGGCGCAACAATCGCACACATACGCTCTTGAGATTCACTCATCAAAATTTCTTCTGGCGAAAGGGATGGATCGCGAAGTGGAACCTTCTCTAGATTTATCTGCATTCCACCACTGCCGGCAGAAGCGAGTTCGCTGGTCGCACATGAAAGTCCAGCGCCACCAAGATCTTGAATTCCAATAACTAAATCTGCCTTAAAGATTTCAAGGCAGCATTCGATTAAAACTTTTTCAGCAAAGGGATCGCCAACTTGAACTGAAGGGCGCTTCGTTGGTTTTGCAGCGTTAAAGGTTTCGGAAGCCAAAACTGAAACACCACCGATGCCATCGCCACCGGTCTTTGCACCAAAGAGAACAACAAGGTTGCCGGTTCCGTGTGCAGTTGCAAGCTTTATATCTTCATGTTTCATAACGCCTACGCATAGGGCGTTTACTAGGGGGTTTCCGGCATAAGTTTCATCAAAAACTATTTCCCCACCAATATTTGGCAGACCCAGACAATTTCCATAACCACCAATTCCTGCAACGATGCCAGGAAGAACGCGACGAGTATCTGGTGCATCCGCAAGACCAAAGCGAAGTGGATCCATAACTGCGATTGGACGGGCGCCCATCGTCAAGATATCACGCACAATGCCGCCAACGCCTGTGGCTGCGCCTTGATATGGCTCAATAAATGAAGGGTGATTATGAGATTCTATTTTAAAAGTTATTGCATAGTTCTGACCGATATCTACTACACCGGCATTTTCACCAATACCAACTAGGAGCGCATCTGATTTAACAGCTTTCTCGCCAAATTGTTTTAAGTGAACTTTCGAAGATTTGTAAGAGCAATGCTCCGACCACATAACCGAATACATTGCCAATTCACTTGATGTCGGACGTCGGCCAAGAAT
>CAEZUQ010000014.1_pt1 | contig 12602 bp, 15 predicted proteins | sample 7264521 | NCBI WGS metagenome assembly CAEZUQ01 (sample SAMEA6813834, study PRJEB35770) | uncultured Actinomycetes bacterium | biome: Freshwater; feature: Freshwater reservoir; material: water | place: Czech Republic | collected 2016-04-20 | depth 0.5m m | reverse complement strand
TTCTCGTAAAAAGTGGCAGATCTAATTCGGATTCTTCAGATAATCCGCTGATTAAAGATCTTAAAGAGCAGTTGGATCGCGAGAAGAGCTCGACCGCTGCGGCAACTAAATTAACTGATGAATTAGAAACTATGAAGAAGACTGTTGAGAAATTAACAGAGGCGGCAAGTGCGGCAGATCTGCGACGAGTTCGCGCCGAAACCGAGATTACCGAACAAGTTAAATCAATGGCTTCACATAATGAGAATTTAGTTAAGCAGACTCGAGCAATCGCTGGTGCGCTGGCAAGTTCGCAGACTCGTGGAAAATTTGGTGAAGCTCATCTTGAAAAGTTATTGGAAAGTGCTGGCTTAATCGAGAACGAACATTTCACTAGACAGTCCGCATCTGAAAAGCTTGGCGAATCTGGCGCAATTCCTGATGTAACAATTAACATGCCAGGTGGCAGCGTAATTTATATTGACTCAAAGTTTCCGTTCCAAAGATTCTACGAAGCCTTTGAAACTGAAGATGATGTTCTGCGCAAACAATTATTGGTAGAGCATTCTAAAGATTTGCTGGCACATATCCAGGCGCTCTCAAAACGAAATTATGCTGAACGTGGACCTTCACCAGATTTCGTAATCCTCTATGCGCCGATTGATGCCATCTTCATCGAAGCGGTAAAAGCGATTCCAGATTTTCTCGAAACCTCATTCCGCCTTGGCGTAACTATTGCTACGCCGACTTCAATGATGGCGCTCCTTCGCACTGTTGGCTATCTATTTAGCCGCAATCGAGTAGCAGCAAATGCTGAAGAGATTCAGAGCCTGGCAGTTAAGTTCCTGCGCGATATCTCTTCGCTGCATGACAAGATTGTTACAGTTGGCGATCGGTTAAAGAGCACCTTGAAGGCATATAACGAAATGATTCCAACTGCCGAAACCACTGTTCTTAGCGCAGCAAAAAAGATGAAGTCACTTGATGTCTCCGGAAAACCGCTAAAAGCTTTCCCAGAAGTCTCCGAAAATTTGCGAATCCTGGAGAGTAAATTAGCCTTGGATGCGCCAGAAGATTTCATTGAGGTAGAAGAGATTTCAGATAACGAGGATGAGAGTTGAGTCAGACAATGGATGCAGTTAGAGCCAAAGCAGTTAAGGGGCCAGGGTTAAAAGTCCCAGGAATAGTTGTTCTGCAATTTCTGCTGATCTTTCTCTTTGAAGCTTTTGAATATAACTTCACCAAAGTTGGATTCTTTACTGGCTTAGCTGTTCTAGTTTCGTTCTTGGGTGGGCTCTACCTAGGACGCCCTGGAACTTCATTTACCAATGCGGTAAATCCACCGATTGCACTACTTATCTCCACTTTGATATTGATGGCAACGTTTGGCGGAACTGGATTTTCAATTTCTAAGATTGGCCTTGAACTTGTTTCAGCGCTCTCGGCTGTTGCTCCCTGGTTGATATCCGGAGCGGTTATCGCTTGGGCCGCGCACTTTGCACTTATGCGCAAATACTCAAGAAAATAACTACTGCTTCTGCGCAGCCTTAAGCTCTTTGCGAAGCTCTTGTGGAATAGCAAATAAGAGATGTTCTTCGGTTGCAGTAATTGTTTCCACATCGCTGTATCCCCGAACAGCCAAATCCTTAAGTAAATCCTGAACCAAGATCTCGGGAACTGAAGCGCCACTTGATACTCCGATGATTCCAACCGAGTCAAACCATTCATCCTTAACCTCTGCTGCGTAATCAATTAAGTAGGCAGCTTTAGCTCCATACTCCAGGGCAACTTCAACTAATCGAACTGAATTGGAAGAATTCTTGGAGCCAACAACCAAGACTAAATCTGCTTGAGGAGCAATATCTTTAATTGCAACTTGACGATTTTGAGTCGCATAACAGATGTCATCACTCGGTGGATCAATTAGATTTGGAAATCTCTTCTTGAGGGCTGCAACAGTTATCAGGGTTTCGTCAACGCTAAGCGTTGTCTGTGATAGCCAAGCAACTTTGTTCTCATCCGGGACTTCGATATCTGCAATTCCATCTATGCCATCAACCAAAATGACATTTTCTGGCGCTTCACCTGCAGTTCCTTCAACCTCTTCGTGGCCTTCGTGGCCAATTAATAAAATAGTTAAATCTTCAGCGGCAAAGCGCTTAACCTCATGATGCACTTTTGTTACGAGCGGACAGGTGGCATCAATAGTTTTGAGGTTTCGAGAGGCCGCACTTGCGTGTACCGCAGGTGAAACGCCATGAGCCGAAAAAATCACGGTCTGTCCCTCTGGAACTTCATCATTCTCCGAAACAAATATTGCGCCCCGAGCTTCTAAGGTAGAGACCACATGTTTGTTGTGCACAATCTCTTTTCGAACATAAACCGGAGCGCCATAAAGATCTAAGGCTTTTTCAACGGTAATAACTGCGCGATCAACACCTGCGCAATATCCACGAGGGGCGGCTAACAGGACCCGCTTTTGAATTGGCTCGCTCATTAGCCAATCCTAATTGGTAAGCCGATTACTATCGACCCGTGCCAGATCCTTCGGAAACGCCATTTAGCGTTCGCGCCATCTCCGAACGAATCGGCGTAATCATCGACTCCCTCGATGAAGTCTGGATTGAAGGCGAGCTCTCGGAGATAAATGTAAGGCCGGGATCGCCAACAATTTTCATGCGCCTTCGAGATACCAGCGCTGACATGAGCATCTCGGTTCGATGTTTTAAAAACGTCTTTGATTCAATCGCGCCCCTTGAACAGAATGCACGAGTTGTAATTCGCTCGAAGCCAACCTGGTGGACCAAGAATGGTTCACTCTCTTTTAATATTTCAGAGATTCGCCAAGTTGGTGTTGGCGAGTTAATGGCTCGCCTTGAAGCGCTAAAGAATTTATTAGCTGGCGAAGGTCTCTTCGATTTAGATCGAAAGCTACCGCTTCCCTTTCTGCCAAACGTCGTTGGCCTTATTTGTGGGCGAAATAGTGATGCTGGAAAAGATGTAGTTGAAAATGCTAAACGTCGCTGGCCTGGTGTTAAATTTGAAATTCGTGAAGTTGCTGTTGCAAATGCTGCAGCCGTCACAGAGGTAAGCACTGCGCTTCTTGAATTAGATGCCAATCCAGAGGTTGATGTCATCATTATTACTAGAGGCGGTGGGTCATTCGAAGATCTACTGCCATTCTCTGATGAATCACTCCTGCGCTTGGTCTCTGATTGTAAAACTCCAATCATTAGCGCAATTGGCCACGAGAAGGATTCACCGCTTCTAGATTTAGTCGCTGATTGGCGCGCTTCAACCCCAACCGATGCCGGGAAGCGAGTTGTTCCGGATATGCAAGAAGAGCTATCTAGAATTTCTAATCTGCAGGATCGCGCAAATAGATTTATTCAAAACCGAATTGACTTTGAAAGCTCAAAAATTAAGGGTTTCATGGATCGCCAGATTATGCGCGAACCCCAACTAATTGTTTCTTCGCGGCTAGAAGTTATTAAGAACCTAAGCGCTAGGTCATATCGTGGAATGAGTGGAGCGCTTGCGATTGCTGCAGAGGAAATTAGCGGTCTTCGAACCCAGGTCCGGACGCTCTCACCGCAGGCAACTTTGGATCGCGGATATAGCGTTATCCAGAAGAGTGATGGCTCAGTTCTTCGTAAAGCCAGTGATGTAAAGGCAGGCGAAAAGCTTCGGTTGCGATTGGCGCAAGGCGAAGTTGGCGCAATTACGGAGTAGATTACGAATATGGCCGCAGCTAAAGACCCGAAGAAATTAAGTTATGAAGAGGCTCGAGATGAGCTTGCCGAAGTTGTTTCAACTTTAGAGTCTGGTCAATCCACACTTGAAGAATCTTTAGCGCTCTGGGAACGTGGCGAAGAACTTGCCAAGATTTGTCAGCAATGGCTAGATGGGGCAAAAGCAAAACTTGCGGCAGCAAAACCGGATTCGGAAAAGTAAATGCCCGAGTTTAATTACCGCGATCTTCTCCCAATAGGGACAGATAAAACCGAGTATCGCCTTGTAACTACTGAAGGGGTATCGACGTTTACCGCAGAAGGAATGGAATTTCTAAAGGTATCTTCAGAAGCGCTAGAAAAATTAACCACTGAAGCTATTCACGATATAAACCACTATCTGCGCGAAGAGCATCTAACGCAGCTGGCCTCGATTTTAAAGGACCCAGAAGCATCACCTAATGATCGCTTCGTTGCGTTGGACCTCTTAAAGAATGCAAATATTTCAGCCGGCGGAGTGCTTCCAATGTGTCAAGACACGGGAACCGCCTTGATTATGGGAAAGAAAGGGCAGCGCGTCTTAACTCCAACCAACGATGCTGAAGCAATTTCTAAAGGAGTTTATGACGCCTACACCTCCCTCAATCTTCGCTATTCACAATTAGCGCCCATCAGTACTTGGGAAGAGAAGAACACTGGAAATAATTTGCCCGCCCAAGTTGAAATTTATTCCGACACCGAGCACGCAGATGAATACAACTTCCTATTTATTGCAAAGGGTGGCGGTAGCGCCAACAAATCATTTCTTTATCAAGAGACAAAAGCGGTATTAAATCCAGATTCATTTATGAATTGGTTGGATGAAAAACTTAGATCAATCGGAACTGCAGCTTGCCCGCCTTATCACTTGGCAATTGTTATTGGCGGAACCAGTGCCGAACACACGGTTAAGACGGCAAAGCTAGCGAGTACCCATTACTTAGATGAATTACCTCGAAGCGGAGATGCGAAAACTGGTCATGGCTTCCGCGATGTCGAGTTAGAGCAGAAGGTTTTGGAACTAACCCGCACCCTAGGTATTGGTGCCCAATTTGGTGGCAAGTATTTCTGTCACGATGTTCGCGTAATTAGACTTCCACGACATGGCGCATCTCTCCCAATTGCAATTGCGGTTTCCTGTTCGGCAGATCGCCAAGCTAAGGCGAAGATAACCAAGGCGGGCGTTTTTCTTGAGGTCCTAGAGCGAGATCCTGTGCACTTCTTGCCAGAGACAACTGATGAACATCTCGATGACAACGTGGTGAAGATCGATTTGAACCAGCCAATGTCACAAGTATTGAAAGAGCTATCAAAATATCCAATAAAGACTCGGCTCTCATTAAATGGAACTTTGATTGTTGCTCGCGATTTGGCTCATGCCAAGATAAAAGAGCTATTGGACTCCGGCAAAGAACTTCCACAATATTTTAAAGATCACGCCGTTTACTATGCCGGTCCAGCCAAGACCCCCGTGGGTTATGCCTCCGGTTCATTTGGCCCAACAACAGCTGGTCGTATGGATTCCTACGTGGACCAATTTCAAAAGGCTGGCGGTTCGATGATTATGTTGGCAAAGGGAAATCGCTCTAAAGCTGTAACCGAGGCCTGTAAAAATAATGGTGGCTTCTATCTCGGTTCAATCGGTGGGCCAGCAGCAAGGCTTGCTCAAGATTGCATCACGAAGGTTGAAGTTCTGGACTATGCCGACCTTGGTATGGAGGCGGTTTGGAAGATTGAGGTTAAGGATTTTCCAGCCTTTATTGTTGTTGATGACAAGGGAAATGATTTCTTTGCAGAGACTTCTAAGCCGATAAGCATTGGCCGCCGGATTTAGTAATAGTTCGAGCGTTGCTTCTTCCAGAGCGCACCACATGGCGTCTGATATCTAGCCTTGATATAGGAAAGTCCCCACTTAATCTGAGTGACCGGATTGGTCCGCCAATCAGTTGAAATGATCTCCATCTTTATCGCCGGCAGGGCTTGGGGAATTCCGTGAGCTCCGCTTCGATAATTGTGGGCTCGATAATTCCAATGGCTCTCGCTATTCCAAAGTTTGGTCAGGCAAGTCAGTTGCCTTTTGTTATCCCACTTCGGATATTTCTCTCCAATAATTTCCTTGGCAACGCTCTGGGCGCCCTTCGGCTTCTTTGCTATTTCGACCTGCCGAGCTGCCAAGGAGACCAAGGCAATCGCGTTGGCATCGACCGAGGCGACGCCATTTAAGTCGAGGGTAATTCCATTCTCTAAAACTGTTGTTCCATCTGGCGCCACTTCAGGGGCGACTGTAAGAGCTGGAAGGTTGTTAGGAACTGAGACATATTGATCAAAAGCACCCTGGGCATATGTCGTATCGACGCTGCCAATAAAGGCAATGAAGAAGGCGGCGCTAAGAACTAACTTGGTCGATCTAAAAATCTTGTTCATCTCACCCCTCCTTTCGCAATAACCCTTTTGATAACTGGCCCCTCCGGACAAAACTCACCCGCCCAAAATGGGCCAGCGGCTTGGGGGAAGGACAAAACCTTCGCATCCGAGAAGGGCACGGGCAAATTTAAAAGCGTGTGAGTCGCAAAAAAGATAATAATCACAGTTAAGGGCATATCTAAAAGTGCAGGTCAGATTCAGTGATGTCCGATATATCTGTTTTATCCGAAACCTAAAAACTTAGGCTTTTGCCCGCTTTTTACTGGCTGAAGTTGACGGGCTCTTCCAGCATCTCGGTGACCAGAGCGGCAATTGGCGAGCGCTCTGACCTGGTTAAGGTGATGTGGGCGAAGAGCGGGTGACCTTTTAGGGACTCGACAACAGCGACGACACCGTCATGACGGCCAACTCGGAGATTATCTCGCTGTGCGACATCGTGAGTCAGGATCACTCTGGAGTTTTGGCCGATTCGAGAGAGCACGGTTAGCAAAACTCCCCGTTCCAACGATTGGGCTTCATCAACAATGACATAAGAGTCGTGGAGTGAGCGACCTCGGATGTGAGTTAGGGGTAGAACTTCGATTAATCCGCGATCGATAATCTCATCTATAACCTGCTGGCTGACTAGCGCCCCCAAAGTATCGAAAACCGCCTGGGCCCAAGGTGACATTTTTTCATTTTCACTGCCCGGCAGGTAACCCAGTTCTTGGCCGCCGACGGCATAGAGCGGACGAAAGATTACGACCTTCTTATGCTGGCGTTTTTCTAATACTGCTTCAAGTCCGGCGCTAAGTGCGAGCGCGCTCTTTCCAGTTCCAGCCCGACCACCTAAAGAGATGATTCCAACTTCGCTATCCATCAGTAAATCCAAGGCGACTCGTTGTTCAGCGCTTCGACCATGCAGACCAAATGCCGAGCGATCTCCCCTAACTAATAGGAGTTGCTTATCTGGAGTTACTCGAGCCAGCGCGCTTCCCTTGTCCGAATGGAGAACGATTCCGGTATGACATGGGTGTTCTTTCGCCAAATCATGGGGGACCTTGTTGTTCTCATAAAGTAAGTCGATTAAGTTGCCGCCGACCGTTGCCTCGACCATTCCGGTCCAACCGCTAGTTAGCGCAAGTTCAGCGCGATATTCCTCGGATTTCACGCCCACCGATGAAGCTTTGACGCGAAGTGGAAGGTCCTTGGTTACCAGTACTACATCTCTGGATTCAGCCATCATGTTTCTGGCAATAGAGAGAATTCGGGAATCATTTGAACCATCACGCAGGAATCCAGATGGCAAGGATGAGGAATCTGAGTGATTTAATTCGACGCGAAGGGTGCCGCCTAAATCATTGAGGTTGATATCTTCATCGAGGCGACCATGTTCAATTCGTAGATCGTCGAGGGTGCGTAGTGCGGCTCGAGCAAAGTAACCAAGTTCGGGATGATCGCGTTTGCTCTCTAGTTCACCGATAACCGTGATTGGAATGATGACTTCATGTTCAGCAAATCTTGTAAGTGCTACAGGGTCTGCGAGCAAGACACTTGTATCTAAAACATAGGTCATTCTTTTCAAGCTTTTGCTGCTGCTGTTCCGGTCAGGTGTAGCCGAATTAGCCAATTGGCGCTCGCATTCTGTTTAGTTTTTCTAGAGGGTGGTCAGTTCCTTATGGGTAAAAGGTAAAACCACCAAGGGTGGCGAGCCCTGCGACACGCTTATTTCAAAAGTTAATTTCTAACGACGAATTGTTTCAACTATTTAATCTGTATTACTTGCCGAATCGGCGGCTGCGCTGTGAATATGCCCGAAGCGCTCGGAGAAAATCAACTCTACGAAAATCTGGCCAATAGGCCTCACAGAAATAGAACTCAGAATTGGCGCTCTGCCAGAGTAGAAAACCACCAAGGCGTTGCTCTCCGGAAGTTCGAATAACTAAATCTGGATCCGGAAGTCCGGCGGTATAAAGATGGCGGCTGATCTCTTCAACGCTAATTGAATTGGCTATCTCGGCTGGACTCTTGCCTAAATTAGCTTCAGAAGTGATTACAGATTTAACCGCATCTGCAATCTCGCTCCGGCCACCGTACCCAATCGCCACATTAACTAGGACGCCTTTGATGCCCTTTGTCTTGGCCGCCACGTCAGTTAATTGATCAACTAAGTTCTTTGGCAGTAACTCCATTGAACCCACCGGTCTAATCTCCCACCGACGCCGGCTTGCTAAATCATTTACAGTCTCGGCAATGATTTGAAGTAGCGGCTCTAACTCTTCAGGAGCCCGATTTAGATTCTGATTTGAAAGTAACCAAATCGTTAACACCTCGACCTTTGACTCTTCACACCAATCAAGTAGATCAATAATCTTCTGCGCTCCAGCTTTATGCCCACGTGAGGTGGAAACATCGCCATCAGCCGCTGGGTTGGCCTTTGACCATCTGCGATTGCCGTCGAGTATTACCCCGACATGGCGCGGAGTCTGCGTGAAATCTAATCGCGAATAAATCCGTCGTTCATAGAGCGGATATAAGAGCGCTTTAATCGCAGGCTTTAAATAACTTTTTAATAAATTCGCCACGAGGAGATTTCAACTTAGGCTAGCGATTTGAATTCTTTAACTGCACGACGTTCTGCAATGAATGATGCAATCGGCAGAGTTCCGGCAAGGATAAAACCTATTGTGTACCAAAGCGATTTCCGAGCCTTCAGGCAGTAATGAAAAGCGGCCAAAACATATATTGGATAAGTGAAGCCATGCACTAGAGCGATCCAAGCAAATAGGTGGTGGCTTGATTGAAAAATTAAGTAGTGAGTAGGAACGTGTACAAACCAGAGTAAGGATGACATCACACCGCAATAAATTGCCATAATGCGAAAGCGGGTAAATGCTCCGCTAACTTCGGCTTGGCGTGGGTTTAATTGGCTCATAACCGAACATTACCGCCACTTTGGCGCTCTTTCATTGAATTATAGAAAGGTGCAAAAAGAACTATCAGCGCCATAAGCCACCAGACAAAGACATATGAGATGTGCTGCCAATAATTTCCTGCAACTTTTGACTTCATTTGCGGGGCTGGAATCCTCGTTGTCAAAATTTCCTGGCCGAGAGCGTTCGCCTCTGCCGTAGCAATTATGTAACCATCGAAAAGATTTAGATCGCTCTTTCCAACAATTAGTGCAGGATCGATGCGAGAGAGTTCATCTTTAATTGCTCTAGTTGAATCCGATGTCTGTCTTGGATAGAGCCGTCCGCTAACTCTCACGGTTCCAGAAATCTCTTGACTCTCTAACTCCTCTACCCCACGAACAACCAAGATACCCCGGTTGCCGGAAAGTTGAAGAAGTCTTACCTCAAGATTTGAAGTGGTTCCTTCTTCGCCGGAAAGTAGTTTCTGTTTTGGGGCAATGTATAACTGTGAATATTTCCCAGTAACACTTACTAGTCGGTTGATTGCATCCGGTTCTAAATTTGTGCCAGCTGTAGTGATATTCTCTAAATTGATTCTGGGGATATCAGGTAATACCTGATTTACGGCTTTCACATCATGTGCCCGATTTAATTGCCAATTTCCAAGCCCGATAAAAGTTGCTGATAACAAGAGCGCCGCAATGAGCTGGGCTATAAATTCTTTACTTATCTTCATTGTTTGTTTTATCAGAACCATCAAATCGATCGTTAAGTCGCTTATATCTGCGATAGAAATTCACCAGCAATAAGGTAACGGCCGTTACCAAGAAGATCATTGTTATTGAGCCCGCAAAGCCGACTTCAATCGAAGTTCTACCGTTCATGTGCAGATTGTATTGAGATTACATAGACTTGTACCTATGACCGAGCCGCTGGAAAACGATGCCTATTTAAGAAGTAGGTATGGCATAAAAGTTCGTCGTTATCCAAAGTGGTTGATTTCGGCACTTGCCTTTGGCCTTATCGGAGGTGGCTGGTTGCTCTGGACCGCAAACCATTACTCAAATCCAGAGATTCGATCAACGCTTATTTCATTTAAAGAGATCGATGCCAAGAGCATAGAAATCCGTTATTCGATAGAAATTAAGAGCACAGACAAGCAAGTTTTCTGTCGGCTAAGTGCTCGGGATTATGGCCTCAATATTGTTGGCCAGATCGATGACCAGATCCCTAAAGGTACGAAAAGCGCCACAAGAATCGTTCGGATTCCTACTCGCCTTGCGGCAGTCAATGCAAAAATTGAATCTTGTACCTCTATTTAAGTTGTAAACTCCTCCCCTTATGGCTATCGAACCTACTCAGACCTGGCTTACCCAAGAGGCTGCTGACCGCTTAGCTGCGGAATTAGCAGAGCTTGAGGGCCCACGTCGCGCTGACATCATTAAGAAGATTGAAGCTGCGCGCGCAGAAGGCGATCTGAAGGAGAACGGCGGCTATCACGCGGCTAAGGATGAACAAGGAAAGACTGAAGCCAGAATTCGCCAACTAAAGCACATGCTCGAAAATGCTCATATCGGAAATCCACCGGCTGGTGAATCAGGCGTTGTTGGTCTTGGAATGTTAGTGACCGTTGATATTGCCGGCGATGAAATGAAATTTCTTCTCGGCTCACGCGAAATTGCTAGCGGGGATGTCGATGTCTATAGCGAAAAATCTCCACTTGGTGCCGCAGTTCTTGGCGCAAAAGTGGGCGAAACCGTTACCTATATCGCGCCAAATGGCCGCGAGATAAGTGTTGCCGTTTTAGAAGCGCAGAACTTCTTTTAAAGCTTTAAATCTCTTACTTACTTACTCTTACATATTTGCGCACGCTAATTGGCGCAAAGATTGCAACAAGTAAAACCATATAAATAAGTGACATCAAAATTGGATTTTGGCTCGGCCAAGAATTTGCAGTCGCGCCAAAAATATTCTGAGTCCCAAATAGTTCACGGCAAGCGGCAACCATCGTTGAGACCGGATTCCATTCGGCAAAATACTGCAGAACCTTAGGCATACCTGTCGTCGGTGCAAAGGCATTAGATAAGAAGGTCAGTGGAAAGACCGTCATGAAAACTAAATTTTGCGCCACTCGCTCTTCGCGAACTGAAAGTCCAATCAGAACACCAATCCAAGACATCGAATATCCGAAGGCAAGTAAGAATAAGAAACCAAATAAGATTTTTACTGGTCCGCTACTTGGGCGCCAGCCGACAAGAAAGCCAACAAGTCCCATAACAATTAGCGTCACAACGTTCTGCAAAGTATCGCCAACGGTGCGACCAATAACGACCGCTGAACGCGAAATTGGTAGCGAGCGAAAGCGATCAATCAAACCTTTCTGCATATCGGCAGCGAGCCCAACTGCAGTTGCGGCAAGGGTAAAAGCAACAGTTTGCACGAAGATTCCAGGCATCAAAAGTTGAACATATCCTCCGTCGACTCCAGAATCGATCGCCCCACCAAATACGTAACGAAATAGCAGTACGAACATCGCGGGTTGAATTGTTGCGAAAATCAAGACTTCAGGAATGCGAATCATCTGAAGCAATTGGCGCTTAGTTATAACTAGGAAATCACTTACGCTTTGCAGCATTTTTTCCTCCTACTTCAGCTTCAACAGCAACTTCGGCTACATGGCCGGTTAGCGCAATAAATACATCATCGAGCGAAGGTCGTTTCAACCCGATATCAAGGGGATGAATTTTCGCCTCATCCAACAATCGGAGAACTTGAATCAATGAAGCGCTGCCATTGCTCACCGGAGCAGATATCTTTCTAATTCCAGCATCTACAGTTGGAGTTGCACCAGAAACTTGTTCAACGAGCTTAGTTGCTTCAGAGATTTGATTTGCTTCAACTGTTATCTCTAACCGCTCGCCACCAACTTGATTCTTCAATTCATCTGCAGTTCCACGAGCAATTACTTTTCCAGTATCAATCACCGCGATTGAATCAGCAAGATGATCTGCCTCTTCCAAATACTGAGTTGTTAAAAGCAAAGTTACGCCACCCTTTACGAGTTCATCGATTACGCCCCACATCTCCATGCGGCCACGAGGATCTAACCCAGTTGTTGGTTCATCTAAAAACAAAACTTTTGGCTTGGTGATTAAAGATGCTGCCAAGTCCAAGCGCCTGCGCATACCGCCGGAATAAGTTCTAATTGGTCGGCGAGCAGCTTCGGTTAGTGAGAATCTCTCAAGCAATTCTTCGGCTCGCTTTTTCGCCGCAGCAGAATTTAAGTGATAAAGCCGGCCGAACATATTTAAGTTATCCCAACCAGTTAACGTCTCATCAAGTGCCGCGTACTGGCCAGATAGCCCGATTACTTTGCGAACTTCATCTGGATGTTTCAGAACATCAATTCCGGCGACTGTTGCACTCCCTGAATCTGGAGTGAGCAGCGTTGCAAGTACTCGAACTGTCGTTGTTTTGCCTGCACCATTTGGGCCGAGAAGTCCGAGAACCGTGCCCTCTTCAACTTCGAGACTTA
>CAEZUQ010000013.1_pt1 | contig 12918 bp, 11 predicted proteins | sample 7264521 | NCBI WGS metagenome assembly CAEZUQ01 (sample SAMEA6813834, study PRJEB35770) | uncultured Actinomycetes bacterium | biome: Freshwater; feature: Freshwater reservoir; material: water | place: Czech Republic | collected 2016-04-20 | depth 0.5m m | reverse complement strand
GAGAGATATTTTGTAGTTGATGCGACACAAGCAAAAGAAACCATCCATCAAGAAATCGTGGAGCGAGTTTCCAAATTGCCACTGCTTGCAATAAATCAAAGCGCCAAAAAACGATTTAGAAAATAGTGCCAACCATGTCAGTCTTTGATCTTCTAATTGATCAGGAACACGTTATTTCAATTCTTCGCGATGCCGTTCAAGCTGCCGCAATTGGAGATGATGAATCACAGGAGATGACGCATTCCTGGTTATTTACCGGCCCACCTGGATCGGGGCGGAGCAATGCTGCACTCGCATTCGCCGCCGCGCTTGTCTGCAAGCAAGGCGGTTGTAACGAATGCACTGATTGTGTGACGGCGCTAAGAGGAAACCACGCAGATGTTGAACTAATTAAAACCGAGGGCCTGTCTATAAAAATTGATGAAGTTCGAGAACTTATTACAAGAGCCTCTTGGAGCCCTTCCGTAGGAAACTATCGAGTAGTTGTAATCGAAGATGCGGATCGACTCACAGAATCAGCAGCAAACGCGCTGCTGAAGGCGATTGAAGAGCCAGGACTTCGAACCGTTTGGTTACTTTGTGCTCCAAGTGCAACTGATGTGTTACCTACGATTCGATCTCGAATGCGAAGTTTGGTTCTGCGAACACCATCTACAACAGCAGTTGCAGCACTTTTAGTAGAAGAGAAAATTTCACCCGCGATGGCAAATTTTGCTGCGCGCGCTTCCCAAGGACATATTGGCCGAGCGCGTCATCTTGCAAAAAGTGAAGATGCCAGAACTCGTCGTGAAGCAATCTTAAAAATCTCATTATTGATATCTGATGTTGCTTCAGCATTTAAAGCCGCACAGGTGTTGGTAGAAGCGGCAAAGGCAGAAGCTGAAGAAGAAGCTGAAAGGCGCGACAGTGCCGAAATTATTTCGCTTAAAGAAGCATGGGGGCAACAAGGTTCAAAGTTGACCCAGGGAGGCTCTAAAGCTGTTAAAGAGTTAGAAAAAGAACAAAAATCTCGGACAACAAGAATGGTGAGAGATTACTTAGATCGAGCCCTACTTGATATCGCAACGCTTTATCGGGACACGCTTTTAGTGCAATCAAATTCTCTTGATTCAATCATAAATATAGATTTGATTTCGGAGATTGAGAAATTAGCGGAGAGAACAACTCCGGAGGCCACTCTGAAAAAACTTGAAGCGATTATGAGTGCTCGGACAAATCTTGCACACAATGCCGCGCCTCTTTTAACTATCGAAGCGCTAATGGTTTCCCTCAAGTAATGTTGCAGAGAAAAAAAGTTCTAGCGCTATTTTTAGTAGTAGTTCTAGTAGTTATCGGCTCATTAATTAAGCAAACAAACCTACGTAGCTGGACCTTAAAAGAATTCAATTCACAAGAGCTCAGATGGCAGGATTGTTATGGAGATTTTCAATGTTCAACTTTCAAAGTTCCCGTAGATTACGAAAATGTTGATAATAAGACTTTCACCTTAAGCGTTTTAAGGCACCGGGCGGTTGATCAAGAAAATCGATTGGGCGCAATTCTTGTTAACCCCGGAGGCCCCGGAGGATCGGCAACCGATTACGCCTATAACGCAGATTTGATTGTTTCAAAGGCAATTTATGAACGTTTCGACATCGTTGGATTTGATCCCAGGGGCGTTAATACCTCTGAACCTATTCGATGCCTAACTAATTCCGAGGAAGATAAATATTTAGAGACAGATGTAAGCGCCGATGAAAGTAAGCAAATTGCGGAAATAGTGGCGATTTCAAAGGAGTTTGCCGGTAAATGCGCAAAGGTTGCAGGCAAAAAACTTGGCCACTACAGCACTTTCGAAGCTGCAAAAGACATGGAGATTCTCCGCAATTTATTGAATGAGAAGAGATTAAATTACTTAGGAAAAAGCTACGGAACTTATCTAGGAACTTTATATGCCGCTCTTTACCCAAAATCAGTTGGGAGAATGGTCCTAGATGGAGCTGTGGCCCCAAGTGTTTCGCTTTTAGATCAGGAGTTAGCTCAAGCAATTGGATTTGATAGCGCGCTTGAAAATTACTTAGTAACAAATAAGAAAATTGATATCGAAGACATTAAGAAACTTCTGGCAAGATCTTTGACCAATCCCATGAAAAGCAAGAAGGGGCGCGTTGCTACTCAATCACTAGTAATTACAGCTATCGCTCAATCTTTATATGATCCTGAATCTGGTTGGAAAGAGCTTACTAAGGCGCTCGACTTAGCACTTGAAAAAGAAGACCCAACAGGAATTCTCGCCTTGGCAGACAGTTACAACAACCGCGACTCTTCTGGGAATTATTACAGCAATCAAACAGATGTTTCGGCGATGATTTCCTGTCTTGATTGGCGGGAAGACCGCACCATTTCTGAAATTGCCGCAGACCGAGAAAAGTTTAAAAGAACGGCACCAATTTTCGGCCCTTTTTTAAGTCTCTCAAGTTTGTCCTGTAAGTTTTGGAGAGCGAAACCAGTTCTACCAAATATAGATTTAACTAAAATAGATACAAAACCAGTTTTAATAATTGGAGTAACCCAAGATCCAGCAACGCCATTTAAGTGGGCGAAGGCGCTGGCCAAAGTATTTACCAAGGCAGAGCTCGTGACGCTAAAGGGCGAAGGTCATACCGGTCATAATCGAGGGAATGCGTGTGTCGATACAGCCGTAGATTCCTACTTTCTAACGGGAAAAATTGGATCAAAAGGGCTGATTTGCACCCAAAGTGGTAATTAGCACCATTTGTTATACGGCATTATTTCCCCATGCGCTTAGACCACGTCTCATATGTAACTTCACATGACCAACTGGCTGACACGGTACAACGTCTCGGTTCAAGACTCGGAAGCACCTTCGTTGATGGCGGCGTTCATCCAAGATTCGGTACAAGAAATTTCACATTGCCGTTACAAAATGGTCACTACTTAGAAGTTGTATGCCCACTTGATCACCCGGCCGCAGATTCGTCACCATTTGGTAAGGCAGTTTCAAAACGAGCAGCAGAAGGCGGCGGTTGGCTAACTTGGGTTCTCGCTAGCGATGATATTTCACCAATTGAAACACGACTTGGTCGTCCAGCAGTTGAAGGCCATCGTAAAAAGCCGGATGGAAAAGATTTATCTTGGAAGCAAATTGGGATCCTTGAACTTCTCGCTGACAAGCAACTTCCATTCTTCATTCAGTGGTTAACACTCGAACACCCTTCAACTGATGGCAAAGCAATTTCAAAGATAGTTAAAGTTGAAATCGCTGGTGACACAAAAGTTATTTCCGAGTGGATTGGTTCTGATTTAGAGAAAGCAATCGGAAGTGATATCGAAGTTGAATGGGTGGATGCATCAACTAATGATGGTGATTCAGGAATTGTTGCAGTTCATCTACAAACACCAACTGGAGTAATTCGACTAGATTAAACATTTCACCGCGCCTCTGTGGCTCAGTGGTAGAGCAGCTCATTCGTAACGAGCAGATCGTCGGTTCAATCCCGACCAGGGGCTCCACACTCAAGTAATTAGATGAGATTGAGAGGCTGCCATGAGACTTAAGATTTCGATTCTCATCGCGAAATTAGCTGGCTGGCTTTCAAAATCCATTCTCCGCAAGTCTGGTGAAACTATCCCTGGGCGCGTTTTATTAGCTCTTTATCCGCAAGCAATTAGTGAACTTTCGAAGAAGCGAAAGATTATCTGCGTTTCGGGAACTAACGGTAAAACATCTACAACTAAAGCGTTGGTAACAATCATTTCCAAATTAGGAACGGTTACCACAAGCCCATCTGGTTCGAACTTAGATCGCGGCGTAGCAACGGCTTTAATGAGTAAATCCGAATATGCCGTATTAGAGGTAGATGAGCTTCACCTATCTCGAATAATTGCGGAAGCAAAGCCAAAAGCAGTGCTTCTTTTGAATTTAACTAGAGACCAACTTCATAGGATGCATGAAGTTAAGCGGGTCGCAGATAGATGGGCAATTTCTGCATCGAGCGCACCTGAAACGCTCTTCATCGGAGACATTGATGATCCCTTTGTTGCTAGGGCTTTAGCTTCGGCAGCGCAATCTCTTAAGATTTCATTTGGTGGTCGCAAACATTTAGATGGCGCAGTATGTCCAAGTTGTGGAATTTACCTAAAGTGGTCGGGAAACAATTACAAATGTTCTTGTGGCTTAACTAATACAAACCCTGATGAACTCTTTGAATCCGGAAGTGCGGCATTTCGAAATGCAACTCTTGCCAACACGGTTGGAAAATTATTTGGTGGGAAGCCGCTCGCTATTGCTGAAAAATCTCTAGAAAGAAGTGTAGATCGAGATTACCAAGGCGTGAAGGCTAACTTACGTCTCACTAAAAATCCTGCGTCATGGACTGAAGCACTTCATTCAGTAGTAGGAGATGATGTGGTTTTGATTGTTAATTCCAGAGAGGTGGATGGCATCGACACATCATGGCTCTGGGATATTTCTTTTGCGCAACTTGCCGGTAAACGAGTAATTGTTTGCGGTGAACGCGGGTTAGATATTGCATATCGTTTACATGTAGAGGGCATTGAGGCAGAACTAACCTCAAATTTCGAAGGTGCCATTTCAAAATTTCCTAAGGGATCAAGCGTGCATGTTCTTGCGGCGTACACCGCCTTTCACGAATTGATTAATTCATGAGCCAGATAAGAATTATTCGAATTCACAATGAACTTCTTGGAACTTACGGAGATCAAGGCAATGCCGAAGTCCTAGCGTTCCGTGCCAAATTTCATGGAATTACCGCGACAATTACCGATGTTGGTTACAACGATCCACTTCCAACCAATGGCGATATTTATTTGCTAGGTGGCGCCGAAGATGCCGCACAACTCTTGAGCTTAGAGGCGCTACAACGAGGCGATAATTTAGAAATTCTAAAATTTGCTATTGAACGTGGCGCAGTAATTTTGGCAGTTTGTGCTGGATTTCAAATCATCGGCAATAAATTCATGGCAAATGGCAAAGAAGTAGATGGGCTTGGCTTGCTCGATGTTATTAGCACCCCGGGGGATAAGCGTTTTGTTGGAGATATAAAAACGGTATCTACTGTTTTAGGTTTTGAACTAACTGGATTTGAAAATCATATGGGCCGCACAATATTGGGCCCGACGGCTCAAGCTTTTGCGAAAGTTGTCTCCGGCCATGGAAATGGTGACGGTAAATTTGATGGCGCTGTTTCTGGAAATATCTTTGGAACATATATGCATGGTCCAATACTTGCTCGCAATCCAGAGCTTGCTGATTTGTTATTAACTCGTGCAACTGGTCGCAAATACGCACAAATTAGCGATCCCTTAGCCTTGAAATATGCAACGTGGCGTCGCAAGGTAATTAAGTAGGTTACAATTAGCCAGTTGTTGCAACCGCAGCACTCCCCATAGAACCCTCTGATAAGAATCAAGGTTCACTTGCGAGTCTTATTCTTTGGCACCACGAGACACGCTTGATGTCTCGATTGGTATTTTTATGTCATTTAAAGATTTAGGTATTGCTCCTGCGCTCGTAGAAGCGCTCGACGCTCAAGGAATTACATCCCCTTTCCCAATTCAGAGCGCAACGCTCCCAGATGCAATCAAGGGTCGTGACGTTTTAGGTCGCGGTCAGACTGGTTCTGGAAAAACTCTAGCTTTTGGTCTTGCAATGCTCACTCGCCTTGAAGGCCGCATTGCTAAGCCACATCGCCCACTTGGCTTAATTCTCTCGCCAACCCGCGAACTTGCTGTTCAGATTTCAGATGTTGTTGGACCACTTTCTCGCAAAGTTGGTTTAAGCACCCAAGTTGTTGCTGGTGGACTTTCATATGTTGGCCAAATTAAAGCTTTGCGTAGTGGAGTAACAATTCTTGTTGCAACACCAGGTCGCCTAATTGATTTAATCGAGAAGAAGCATGTTGTTCTAGATGATGTTGTTATAACTGTTCTCGACGAAGCTGATCAGATGGCAGATATGGGCTTCTTGCCCGTTGTTAAAGACATCTTGGGCCAGACAAAAGATGATGGTCAAAGATTGCTTTTCTCTGCAACCCTTGATCGCGATGTAGATTCACTTGTAAAGCGATTCTTAAAGAATCCAATAACTCACTCACTCGAGAATGAAAAATCTCGTGCTGCAGATATGTTGCACCACGTTCTTATTATGGATCAAGGTCATAAAGATTTAGTAGCAACTCAAATAGCAGCGCGCGAAGGTCGAACAATTTTCTTCGTTCGCACTAAACATGGCGCCGATAAACTCGCCGAAAAGATGCTTCGCTCTGGTGTTCCAGTTGGAGTTTTACATGGCGGAAAATCACAAGGACAACGAACACGAGTACTTGCCGCTTTTAAAGATGGTCGCGCCTCAGCGCTAGTTGCAACAGATGTTGCCGCCCGCGGAATTCACGTTGATGATGTTTCACTTGTTGTACACGTTGATGCCCCGGCAGATCACAAGGATTACTTACACCGTGCTGGACGTACTGCTCGCGCAGGTGCAACAGGAGTTGTTGTAACTCTTGCAACGCACAAACAGAAGCGTGGAATCTTCGGAATTACAAACCTCGCTAAAGTTAAATTGAATGAAGTTTATGTTCGCCCATCAGACCCAGAGCTAGTTCGGGTTACTGGAGCTCAAGAGCCATCAGGAATTCCGGTAATTGTTGAAGCAGAAAGACCTGGACGCAATGATCGCGGAAGTCGCGACCGTGGTGACCGCGGTGGTTTTCGTCGAGGGCATGCAAGTAATTTTAAGAAGCGCAGTGAAGGCGGCGGGCGCGTAGGAGATAGCGAAAAAGAAAAACCAGTTCGTTCATTCCGCGGAGCAACTCCAACCAAGCCTAAGTATGAAGATCGTCCAGTTCGCACAGAGCGCACAGAGCGTCCAGTTCGTAACGACAGAAACGAACGCCCAGAGCGCCCAGTTCGTAACGATAGAAACGAACGCACAGAACGCCCAGTTCGTAACGATAGAAACGAACGTCCATTCCGCGCAGATCGCCACCCAAAAGCAGAGCGATTTGAAAAATCAGATCGACCAGCAAAAGTAGATCGTTTCAATACTCCTAAGCCTGCGAAGAAGAGTTACAAATCTGACTCTCGCCCGGCAACTTCAACTTGGCGAGCAGATTCCGAAAAAGTTGAACGGAGCGAAAAATTCGAAGGCAAGCGACCAGCGTTTAAGAAGGCTTCTGGCCCAAAGAAATTTGCGAAGAAGGCTCCCGCCAAACGTGCTCCGCTACCAAAAGGAACCTTTAAAAAAGCTGGCCCGAAGAAAAATACGGGTAAGGCTAAGCCAAGAACGAAATAATTTAATCAGTGAACTCACAGAATTTACTGCTAACTAATTCAGCGTTGGAGAGCATAATCTTCTTATGAAATCACAAATTGCCCTACTTGCTCTAGGAGTTGTCATTGCTGGTGGCGTTTCATATGCTGAATTGAAACCAGCAGATAGCGTTACAAATCCAACGACAGTAGTTACCCCGGTTTCAACCCAATCTTCGGCAGCTCCATTAGCGTCAAGTGCCCCTACTAGTGAAGCTAAGACTTCTACTGAAAGCACACCAGTAAGCGCTGCAACTCCAGCAAATTCAACGCCAACAAAGATTGCTACTCCAACAATTGCCAAACCAAGTATTTCTGGCGGTAATGGTCATGACGATGATGATGACGATGATGAAGATGAAGGCGACGACGACTAAACCTTACTTTTTCTCGCTTCGTAAATTCTAGACACAGCGATCGAAGCAATGGTCATAACTGTTCCAAATATTAAATAGCCGTTTAGCGATCCAGCCTTTGCCGGAGCTATCCAATCTATAAGTACTGCGCCCGCGAGTTGTCCTGCGATATTTAAAATCACAAAGTTAAGCACCCCGAGGTGTTTGATGATGTAAGCAGATACAGCGACAAAAATTAAGCCCAAACTCCCACCGGTATATACCCAGATGTTGTGTGGCAATGGTTCGACCTTGGCGCCCGAAAACAAATTTATTGCGAGGGCGATTACAACTATGACAGCGCCAGTAGCAAAATTGAGCCAAGCTGTTGCAAGAGGGCGAAGTGCAATTGCGTTCACGCGGCCATTGAGTCCTTGTTGGATTGAAGCAAAAACACCAACTATTAGAGCCAACACCAATGGCAGAAACTTGAATTGTGAATTTGTTAAGTCAGGATAGACCGCGATAAAGACTGCAATCAATGTTGCTATCGCACCAATTATTCGAGGTAACGTGATTTGTTGTTTTCCACTTGGAGTAATGCCCATTTTATCAACAATCAAAGAAGAGACTGTCTGTCCGGCAACGACACTGATTGTAAATAGCGCAACACCTATTTGAGGAACAGTAATGCTTTGCACTGCAACAAAACAGCCGCCCAATAATCCGCCAGCGGCCTCCCATAAAGTTAGGCGCTTCTCCCTAATCGCTTTAAAGATTAGAAATAAACCAACTCGCTCCTTCTTAAAAAGAGCGAGGAGGATGAAAAGAATTAACCATCCAGTTGCGAAAGATATTAAAGCGGCTGCCAAGCCATTATTTAAATCAACTGAGAGTTGGCCATTTATACGTGATTGGGCTGCTACGACAACGCCGATTAGAACAGCAAAGATTGCAAACACAAGGCCCCGAATCTACTTAATTTACGCAAGGAATTTTACCGCCATCAACCGCTTTTCCATTAGCAAGATTTGCATAATTGATCTTGGTTGGCTTTGGTGATGGAGTGGCGCTTGGATCTTTTGGCTTTGGATTGAATAGGTCTTGCACATACTTTTTAATCTTTACCTCATCAACCAGATTTACACTCTGGCCATTTCGCATGACATATCCCTCAATAGGCAGGGTATGAAACTTAATATTCCCGCTAGTTAAAGCTTTCGCCTGAGGTAAGAATCCAAGAACATCAAAACCAGAATCAATCACAACATCTTTCTTTGCCACATTGAGAAGCGCAGAAAGTTTACTAATGTCACCAAAAATTCCTTGAGTTCTAAATTTAGTAATTACGCCGGTAATAAAAGCTTGTTGGCGATGAGTTCGATCTAAGTCACCATTTGGCAGGCCATGTCTTTGACGGACAAACTTAAGGGCATCTACGCCAGAAATAGTTTGAAGCCCGGCTGGAAAAACCGCGCCAGAATATTTGGTGTCATTTACTGCTCTGTTTAAGCAGACTTGGATTCCACCAAGCGCTTCAGCTAAGTCATAAAATCCCACGAGGTTTACCTCGGCAAAATGGTCAATGGGCACATCTAGAAATTGTGAGACGGTAGCAATAGCAGCAGCACGGCCGGCATCGCGTGCTAAATGTTCGCGGGCAGGTTGTTGAACACCTTCTTTATACAACTTGGAATCCTCAGCGTATTTTGCATACCCGTATGCTTCCTTAATCTTTTTCATTCCATACCCGGGAACATTCACATAATCATCGCGTGGAATTGATATCGCTACCGCTTTCTTTCCGCCGGCAGGGAGATGAATTAAAATCATCGTGTTTGTGTTGTAGCCACCAATTGAAGCCGGGCCAACATGCAACAACTTCGTTAACTCACGCGGCAGCGGATTCCCATCATTATCCCTACGGCTATCTAAGCCAAGCAAGAGGACATTTAAATCACCATTCTTAGACTGAGGCGCTCCTTGCAATACCTTCGATCTTGGAATCGCCTTTGATGCGGCCTTGCTGAAGAAATGAAAACCGCCAGATGTAACAACAATCGCAATAGATAGGGCTACAGCAATATTTCTGGCCCATTTACGCATAACGCGTATCCTACCTAATTACGAATTGAATACCGACAGATAAAGTGGCCATATGGCAAAAGTAGGCGCATTAGCACTTGTTGGCTCTGGCGAATATTTACCCGTCATGCAAAAACTTGAAACCGCACTCCTTCATTCAGGAATCTCTAATGGAAAGCCAAATAGATATTTACAGATTCCAACAGCTGCCGGGCAGGAGAGTGCAGATCGATTGCAATTCTGGGAGAACCTAGGAGCAGAACAAGCACGCAGAATTGGCGCAGTGCAAGATTTTCTACCAATTTTCAATCGGGATGATGCATTTAATCCCGAATACATTTCACGGATAAAAGAGGCGGGCCTCATTTATTTCTCTGGTGGAGATCCAGGTTATTTAGCAAGCTCATTACATGAGACACCACTCTGGGAAGAGATAAAGAAAAATTGGGAATCAGGTGCGTCACTTGCTGGATGCAGCGCCGGTGCAATGGCGCTAAGTGGTGATGTGCCAAACTTTTTTAGAATGAAAAACATTGGGATTCCCGGGCTAAATTTAATTCCACATATTCGACCAATCCCGCATTACAACAAATTTTTTGGTTGGATCCCAGATAGCGCTGCAAAAATTGTGATGAAAGCTCCGGATGGAACCATAATTATTGGAATCGATGAAGACACGGCGCTAGTGACCGGTTTGGATACGGAAACTTCCTTGGGTGAGAATATTTGGCAGGTACATGGTGATGGGGGCGTGCATATTTTGAGTGGTGCGCCTAGCAAAAGATTTGAAGCGGGCGAGAAAATAACATTTCATTAACAAGGAAGTATCATTCGTAGGTGAGTTATACAGAGCTGTTTGGTTACCGCTACATCAAACGCTTCTATTTTGCTCGATTCATAAGTAATTTTGGAAATGGCATGTCTCCAATTGCTCTTGCTTTTGGCATATTTCATCTACCGAATGGCGATGCAAATCTTCTTGGGTTAGTACTTGGATCCACAACTGTGGCGATGCTTGTGATGAGTCCTTTTGGTGGAGTTCTCGCAGATAAATTTGGGCGAATTAGAGCGGTTGCTTTTGCGGATTTAGTAGCTTCGGCAGGGCTTTTTATCCAAGTTGCCTATTTCGCAACAGGAAACGTTCCCACTTTAGTTTTGTTGCTAGTAAATATTAACTTCGGATTAATGTGGGGAATTTTCTGGCCCGCCATGTCAGGAGTTCTGCCGGCCCTTGTTCCTGATGAACATTTACAGGCGACAAATTCGATAAATAATTTCTTCTCAAACGGCGCAATCATTCTCGGCGCAGCAGTAGGTGGAATCATCGTGGCTGGTTGGGGCAGCACTTGGGCCCTTGCAATCGATGCCGCGACTTTCACGATCGGAGGTCTCCTGTTATTTAGCTTCCGTCATGTTTCGCCAAAGAGCACGCAGACCGAGAATACGATGTTTGATGACTTAAAACATGGTTGGAAAATATTCATCTCATATCGCTGGATTGTAATTGGAGTGTTTGGTTTCTCCTTTGTGATTTTAGCTTGGGCAGCGGGCGAGAATGTCCTTGGCCCACTTATCGCACTTAAAGAATTCAATGGCGCAAAGTCTTGGTCGCTTGTTTTAACCTTTGAAGGTATCGGGCTAATAATCGGATCTCTCATTGGTTTAAAGATAAAACTCAAGTACCCACTGCGATTTCTATTAATAATTAGTTTCTCGATCTCGCTATATATGTGGTCGATGGCAAGGCCTCAATCAATTTGGTTTATTGCTTTCTGCGCATTGCTTTGGGGAATAACAATAGATTTATGGACAACAATTTGGTCAACGGCTATGGCACGTGAAGTTCCGCGAGAAGCGCTCTCCAGAGTTTCATCTTTCGATGCAATGGGAACAATGCTTTTACGACCAGTTGGTCTAGCCATCGCAGGTCCACTATCGGTGGCAATCGGACTTTCAAAGACGCTTTACCTCTTAGCAATTTTTAGTGGCGTTCTTATTCTGGGCATGCTAGCACTCCCTGCAATGCGAAATATGCAGATATCTGAGAACAGAGACGAGAGTTAAATTCTCAGAATTTTTTAACCCTATGTGGCAAATTTTCTAAGGGTTGAGTTACTAAAGTTTGGCTATGAAAAACTTTATGACTCGCACGCCTACAAAGGTATTGGCAGGATTTCTACTTGGCGCAACCACTGTTGGTGGCGCAGCAACAGCGGCAGGAGTATTTAGTACCTCTGTAGTAAATGCGTGCGTGGATAAAAAAACTCAGATTATCTATGCTGCAACGAAGAATACGTGTCCAACAAATAGAACTGGTGTAACCCTAGGTGCGCCAAGTTCTGTTGCGGGAAGTGTTAATTCAATTGTTACAAAAGTTTCACCAACCGTTGCGACAATAAATGTTACGACACCAAATGGCGGTGGAACCGGATCAGGTTCAATCTTTAGAACCACCTCTTCATATAGTTATTTAGTAACAAACAACCATGTGATTGAAGATGCTGCTAGTGGTACTGGCACGATAACGGTTGAGCTCGATAACGGTACCCAAGCGCCAGCAACTATTGTTGGCCGTGATCCAAGTTATGATTTAGCAGTTTTGAAGATAAATAAAGGCGATCAACCAACGATTGAAATTGGCGATTCGAGTTCACTAAAAATTGGCGATCAAGTTATTGCCTTCGGTTCACCGCTAGGGCTGGATCACACAGTTACAAGCGGAATTGTTTCATCGTTAAACCGCCCCGTTGTAACTAGTGGCGGCTCAACGAATACCGAGTCCTATGTTGATGCGATTCAAACTGATGCCGCAATTAATCCTGGCAATTCAGGTGGTCCATTAACGGATGCTCTTGGCAGAATGATTGGAATTAATGCCGCTACGGCAACACTTGGTTCATCTACTGGTCAAAGCGGTTCAATTGGACTTGGCTTTGCGATTCCCATGAATCAAGCACTCCGAGTTCTAAATGAAATTATTGAAACCGGAAAAGCAACCAGGCCGGTACTTGGAGTCTTTTTTGATAAGGCATTTACTGCAGGCAAGGGTGCAAAAATTCTAAGCGTGACTGAGAATGATGGCGCCCAAAGAGCCGGTATTCCAGACGGAGCAATTATCACTTCGATAGATGGCGTTCGAATTACAGACTATGTTTCAGCTACAGTT
>CAEZUQ010000012.1_pt1 | contig 13210 bp, 10 predicted proteins | sample 7264521 | NCBI WGS metagenome assembly CAEZUQ01 (sample SAMEA6813834, study PRJEB35770) | uncultured Actinomycetes bacterium | biome: Freshwater; feature: Freshwater reservoir; material: water | place: Czech Republic | collected 2016-04-20 | depth 0.5m m | reverse complement strand
TTCTAGATTTCCTGCTGTCAACTCTTCCGCGACTCTCGCGGCATCTCGTATTGGCGAAATTAGGCGACGTAGAACGAAGAAGGTAATTAAACCAATTAGCAAAGTAAGTGCGATACCTGTCAGCCAAAGGTAATTTAAAATAAGAGACATCGTTCGACTCTGTTGGGCCAAACTAAAGAGCACATAAAACTCATACTTGCCTGCGCCCTTAATCGTTAAAATATGGCCGACAGCTATTGCCGGTTCGACTTTTCCATCTACATATTGCAAGTCGGTGCGTTCCCATTTAGTTGAAGAATCTGTAGTTGATACGGCCCTGGTCTTCTCTCTTAAAGATTCGGGAACTGATTTAGGTTCTAATAAGTTAGATGTGCCATCGAATCTGTAACGGCTTCCAGTGTCTTTATAGGTAAAAATTGCGAGCTCTCGAGCAGCGCTTTCAAATGTCTTAGGAGGTACGGCTAGAATCTCAGAGAAGATTAATTTTAGAGCAGCTTTATCTTGGTATTGCGAGAAAGTTAATTGAAGCTGGGTATTTCTAGCAGTTGATTGAGCATCTAAAATCGATAATTTAAGTTTTTCGTCAAAGATGCCTGATGAGATTTGATTGTAAAGCGCAGATCCTAGAAGCCAAATAATTATGAATGAAAGTGCAACAATCGTGCTGGTCACTCGAAAGACAAGCGAGGAATTCCAAGCCTTAAATGGCGAGGTCACTGAGAACTTCCAGAAACACCAGCCTTATATCCGACACCACGAACCGTAAGAATTATCTTTGGATTCTCCGGATCAATCTCAACTTTCGAGCGCAATCTTTGGATATGAACATTGACCAATCGGGTATCAGTTGCAGGTCGATAACCCCAGACTTCACTTAAAAGCGCCTCTCGCGTGAATACTCGACCTGGCTCTTTAGCTAGAGCAACTAGAAGATCAAATTCCAAGCGCGTTAGTGCGATAACTTGGCCATCTCGAATAATTGAGTGTTCGATCTGGTCAATCTTAATATTTCCAATTTGTAGATCAGAGCTAATATCGGCGGTACTTCTACGTAATCTAACTTTCATGCGAGCAACCAGTTCTGATGGATCAAATGGCTTTACCATGTAATCATCAGCACCGGCTTCTAGTCCAGCAACAACATCCTGCTTATCGCTCTTTGCCGATAACATAACAATCGGAACCATAGATTTTTCGCGAATTAATTTACAAACTTCAACGCCGTTTAATCCGGGAAGCATTACATCTAATAAAACTAAATCCGGAGTTTGTGCCTCAAAAACAGACATAACTTCGTCACCGCGGCCTACTAAATCCACTTCATATCCGGCACCAGTTAAAACGATGCCGAGCATTTCAGCTAGATCTTGGTCGTCATCGACGACCATGATCAGAGTCATTAGCTACCGTGCTCCCAAGAGTTGAGGTAAAGCTCTTGTGCTGGAGTTAATTTATCAATTGTTGATCCCATGCTCTCTAACTTCAAGCGCGCAACCTCTTTATCAATTTCAGTTGGAACATCATGTAACCCAGCGCCGAGTTCTGCTGCTGCCTTCAATAAATATTCAGCAGTAAGCGCTTGATCAGAGAATGACATATCCATTACAGATGCTGGGTGTCCTTCGGCAGCACCGAGGTTTACGAGTCGGCCTTCGGCTAGAAGAAGGATGCGACGACCATCAGCCATTACATATTCATCTGTTTGGTGACGCATCTTGGCATTCTTAGATTTTGCATTCTGCTCAAGCCAAGCAACATCAATTTCAATATCAAAGTGGCCGGCATTCGAAAGAATTGCGCCATCTTTCATTACCTTGAAATGTTCTTCACGAAGTACGTCGCGATTACCTGTAACAGTTACGTAGATATCGCCATACTTTGCAGCTTCTGTCATTGGCATAACTCGATAGCCCTGCATAAGTGCATCTAGCGCCTTAGTTGGATCAATTTCAGTAACAATTACATCTGCGCCCATACCTTTTGCACGCTCTGCAACACCTTTACCGCAATAACCAAAACCAGCTACAACGAAGGTTTTACCCGCGACGAGTGAATTTGTTGAACGGAAGATTGCATCCAGCGTTGATTGGCCGGTGCCAAAACGATTATCAAACATATGCTTTGTGTCGGTGTCATTCACGGCAATCATTGGGAACTTAAGGGCGCCATCTTTAGTCATCTGGCTTAAGCGGATAACACCTGTAGTTGTCTCTTCACAACCACCGATAATTCCATCAATTAATTCGGTTCGGGTTGTATGAAGAGTATTTACTAAGTCGCAACCATCATCGAATACTAAATGTGGCTTGATATCTAGTGAAGCATTGATATGTGAATAGTAGCCATCACGATCAACAGCATTGCGAGCAAAGACGCTGATTCCATACTCGTGTACCAGCGCTGCGGCTGTGTCATCTTGAGTAGAAAGTGGATTTGATGCACAAAGGGCAAGTTCTGCGCCGCCTGCTTTGAGGGCACGCATCAAGTTGGCAGTCTCAGTAGTTACATGCATGCAGGCAGAGATTCGTATTCCTTTAAATGGTTGTTCTTTCTCAAAACGTTCACGAATCTGCGCAAGAACTGGCATATTCCGTTCCGCCCATTCGATTCTCTTTTTGCCTTCAGCCGCTAGGGCAGCGTTTGCAATGTCATGTTTTACGGCTGTTTGAACGTTCACGAATAACTCCTATGAAATATTGGTAGGGGCGTAGGTTATCGCTTAGCCCTGATGATTGCGAGTAGAGCGTCGCGCGCCTTGATCATTTGAGCCTCAGTATCGCCTTCGACATTTAAGCGAAGCAACGGCTCAGTGTTAGATGCTCGAACATTGAACCAATACTTTGGGCCAGTCAAGGTAATGCCATCTAATTCATCTACCTCAAATCCTTTTCCAGCACTGCCATATTCAGCGAGAATTGCAGCGATTGCCGCCGGGACATCTTTAACTTCAGAATTAATTTCACCACTTGAAAAATAACGATTAAACGGCTTGAGAAGAGTTGAAAGTGAGCTCTTTCCAGAAGCCAATTCGGTTAACGCGAAAAGCGCGGCAAGCGCTCCGGAATCCGCCCGCCAAAAATCGGCAAAATAGAAATGGCCAGAATGTTCGCCGCCAAATATTGCACCAGAATCCGCCATCATTTTCTTTATAAATGAATGTCCAACTCGTGATCGCAGTGGTATCCCGCCATTTTCAGCGATTATCTCCGGAACCGCTTTTGAAGATATTAGATTGTAAATAATCGTAGAACCAGGCTTTCGTTTTAACTCACGCACTGCTATCAATCCAGTGAGCGCTGAAGGATTTACTAGCGCACCTTTCTCATCTATCAAGAAACAGCGATCGGCATCGCCATCAAAAGCAAGTCCGATATCCGCCTTCTCTTTAATAACTCGCTTCTGTAAGTCAACTAAATTCTTAGCATCAATGGGGTTTGCTTCATGATTTGGAAAATTTCCATCCAACTCAAAATACATAGGAATCACATCAACGTTTAGCCGAGCCATAATGGCTGGTGCTGTGTGGCCAGCCATGCCATTTCCGGCATCGATAACTACTTTCAATCTGCGTTGCGAGGAATCGGAAGGATCAATCTCTGGGAAGAGTGAAAGCAGAAAATCAACATAGTCATTTAATAAATCGCGCTTACTCTCACGACCAACCGGCCTATTGGTTATTGGCATACCTTGAAGTATCAATTGCTTAATTCTTCGAAGCCCCGAATCTTGGCCGATTGGGACCGCTCCGCTTTTACATAACTTCATTCCATTGTAGGCAGCTGGATTGTGGCTTGCGGTAAACATAGCGCCAGGCATATTCAATTTGCCAGCCGCAAAATACAACATATCTGTTGATGCCAACCCGATTCGAATTACATCCATACCTTGCGAAGTTGCGCCGTCAGAAAAAGCTTCGGCCAAGGTAGGAGATGAAGGACGCATATCTTCACCAATGATTATTGTTGATGGCTCTCGCTCTTCCTGCAGAAATTTTGCATATGCACTACCAAGAACGAAGGCAAAATCTGGGGTTAGTTGTGAATCAACAAGCCCGCGCACGTCATAGGCTTTAATTATTGAATCTAAGAATTCTTCGGTGAGCTCACCAGTTGGCATAGCGCTAATCTAACTTAAAATTAATTTAGTTTGGAATAGCTCTAAGGTGCCCTCTACGCCCAATTTCAAGCGGTGGAATATTCAAATCAGGTAAATCAGTTCTAACTACGCTCTCTCTAGAGCCCACTTCGCGCACAGCATCAGCGATAGCCATCAAATCATCATTAGTCGGTCCCGACGCAACTGACTCAGGTTCATGTTTGATTATCGTCCAACCTACAGGAGCGCTCATTCGTAGACTGTGTTGATCGCAGAGATCGTAAGCATGTGGCTCTGAAAAAGTTGCAAGTGGGCCAAGGACTGCAGTTGAATCTGAATAAATATAAGTAAGTGTTTTTGTTGCAAGGTGGCGACAACCAACGCGCGAACAGAGGCGGCCTGTACGTGGTTGTGGGCGTGTCATAGTTAAGAGGCTATCGCGCCAAGGCGCTAAAAGATGGGATTTACTGACGGGAAATTATGCGCGCGTCAGGATTTGGAACTGCTGCACTTTCTAATTCTGCTCCTGCAACTACTGGCAGATAACTTAAGCCGACCCGCTCTTTAAAGATAATTCCGCCATATATCTGACTGCTTGCCGTACTAAAACTAGCCCGCAGAACTCCGTTCTTTGGATGCCAAAGCGCCCATTCTTCGCCATCAGTACTTCGAATTGTCTTGCTATAGAGCTTTCGATTCTTATCGACCCATTGAACGTCGACCTCAATATTCTTACCTTGGAAAACGACGTCAGGATTTAATCCACCGAGGTGCAATGAAACATCTTTAAACTCCGCTACCGAGGTAGACCACGCGAATTCAGTACCTCCATTAATAGTACGAGAGCTCTTAACGGCAGCAACTATTGGCCGATCTGCCGTGAGTACCAACGAAAAATTACGGGCTTGGAGTACTGGGTTGAACTGCACATCGAGAACTTTTCCAGCATTAACGCTTATGTTATCTAGCCCAATAGGAATGAAACTTCCATCACTTGAAACTATTTTGGCCCGAACATTTGCATCGACTTTGCCAGGAACCAAAATCCGCAAGGTTTGTGTAGCTTTCTTGTCAACCAGTTTTACATTGCTAATTGCAGGTATCACAACGCGATTAGAAGGATCAGCACCCTGAGATACAAAATCAGCGCCGAGTGAGGAGATTCCTCGCTCCCTCTGATCATGCACAAAAGTTGTTACTCGACCGGAGCGAGTAATTGAATGAATGACAATCGAATCCTCCCCCGGCGCCAAAGAGTCGAGATAAATTCGCTTGCTTGAGTTTCTATTTATTCGCTTTGATATAACCGATGAGACCGAACTCGATGTGTAAACAATTAGATCAACCACCGAAGTACTCAATCCACTATTGATAATTTCGATTGATGCCCGGCTAGATACGGTGCCAGAGCCTCCAACAAACCATTGATCTCCGCTACTTATGGAGCAAACGACAGTGGCAAGTGAGGCAGATTTAGATCTAGTTACATTTATAGAACTCTCAAAATTCCCATCAACCAAGAGTGGTAGCGATGATAGGTAGAAGCTGGTCTTCGCTCTTGCTAATTTATTATTTTTCGTTGGAATTTGTCGGACCAGAATTTTAGATGACGGTAGAACTGATGTTGATGTGCCATTGCTTAAATTAGCCGGGCATACCGTCGCTGGATATGACTTAACTTTGGTTACCCCAGAATTATCTGGATTAATAACAATTGTCGAAACAATACTTAGGGCAAAAATAGAGAGCGCTGCAAAAATCTTGGTGTTAATTTCATCGATCCACTTTAGGTTTTTATTCATGCGAGCTCCTCGATTGGATCTTCGCGACGGCGGCGACCTGCGGGTAGCGAGAGAACTATCACCGATAGCAACGCCAATAACTGGATAGAAATCAGGGCTCTGCGTTTAGTTCCATCGTGCAAAAGTGTGAAGGGTCCGGAATCTGAAACTTCAAAGGTTGGTAGGCCAATTGCAGATTCTTGGACTTTTATCTGATTTCCATTAACTATTAACTTCCAGCCATCATCAAATTTTTCAGCGAGAGTTACGGTTCCAGGAGTTTGCAGATCACCCCAAGCGCCAACTTTGGCAGAATTCAAAATTGTGGTCGCGCCAGTTACATCTAGAACTGAGATTCGAGACTTGCTACCACTGACTTGCCAAATGATTCCTGCAGTCGTTGATGAACTTCGGGTGAAGCCGCCAATTCCATCTATCGTACGGACGAGAGCTTGATCAACAGGATTTTTTAAGTACAAGTATTGAATTCCATAAGCGCCGAGTATTTTACTAGATGTGAGCCCAGACCCACTTATCAATTCAGTTACTGCGTTCTTGATGATTGCTGGAGTTGAGATCGCAACATCAGCATCACCAATTTCCAAATCCGAACCCCTAGTGATGAAGTAATTTATTTGATCTTGCGTTCTACCGATTACTAAAGTCTTTGGTCTATTCGGTGTATCACTTAGAGATGCGATAAATGGTGGGACTACCTCACTCTTTCCGCCGGTAACCAAAGAATTTGCCCCGCCGGTCAAAGCCCAGGTAGTTGTTGCGATAATCGAGAGCGCTGCGACAAATACGGTAACGACAGAAAGCAAGTGTCCGACGCCAATCTGCGAAATTCTTAGGTTTGGAATTAATTCGCTCGCAATTTTAAGAGTAGGAATCAAAATTAAAATCTCGGCAAAGAGAACTACCGTTCCGTTCCAAACTCCACCAATACTGCCATGTCCATTAATTTGAATTTGAGAAAGGATCACTGCCAGAGAGAGCAGAAGTAAAGCGGATGCAGTTTCTACCTGATATTTATTAGTTAGCGCAATCGCAAGTAAAAAGATTGTGAATGGCGCAAAGATCCAAATCGGAACTCCAGAAATACCGCCAGGGTTAAAGAGCAAAGCGCTAAAGGCTGAACCACCTGAAAGTGGTAGCCCGGGATCTAAGAAAATTTGAGTTGGATGCAAAATTATCGAAGTTGACCAAGGTGCGTTGAGAAGTCCAGGAATTAGAAGAAGCGCAAGCGCTCTCTTCATGCGGATAAGCCTTACGTTATTGAGAGCGCTATTGAGAGAGCTACTGAGAGCTTTGCGGTCAAAGAAAATAGTAAGAGAGATAAATAAAAATGTGACGGTCCAAACAATAAGAAAAATTGGAGAAAAAGCCGAAATAAAAGCTGCCAGCAAGGAGAGCCCATAAACCTTGCGCCAAGTTAATTCTTCAAACTTCCTAGACTTGGGAAGAACACTTAAAAAACCTGGGGCAAGAAGAGATATGACTAATGTGCCGAGCCGTCCTTGGTTGATGCTGTTCCAAATGACCGGTGACATGGCATAGAGGGCTCCGCCAATTACAGAAATTTGCACTGTAAGTCCTACTCGCCTGGCGCTTCGATACATGGCAAAGAAGGCCAACGGTGGAACAAGTAACGAGAAGATTGTAAGAAAAAGCCAAACTTTTCCAAAGGTTATTCCAGAAGCCACGGCCAAAATCGCAACCCAAGGTGGAGTAGATGCGGCTGAACCTAATCCAACTAGGTGCCAGGACTCTGTGTACTTTGCGAAGAGATCGGCAGCGCCGCTGGGAGCAATAGCCAAAGCTCCGCCACTAATACTTCCAAATCTATTTCTAGAAGCGATCAAGGAAATAAGGAAAGTTGTGAATACTCCAATTAAAAGTGGATGACTTCGAATCCTCTGCCAATTAGATTTACTTGATTTAGAAACCATATTTGCAAGGTCTTGATCATCAAAACTCTCGTCTATTACTCCAATATCGGCATATGACATTGGATCATTAGAATTTGACCCATCGTCTTCCTCTGCCTTTATAAATTTTCGAATTGAATTACTAGCCTGCTCTAGCGCAAGGCGAATCTGGCTGCCGGGTGGTGGGATAAATTCTCTAATAATTCGTGGTGAGAGCAAACGTTTCTGTTTTCGCAGCCTTCTAGCAACTATCAAATCTCCTGGTTTAATTATTAGGAGTCCGACTGCTGCAATTTCATCAGCCGCATATCCAGGAAGTTTGGCTATTAAGTATCCAATGGCCCTAATAGCAGCGCTTCCAACTATTTGAATTGATATCCAAGGCAGCAACCACCAAGAAGCATTTGCAAGCAAGACATATGCAGCATTCTTGCGATCTAGAAGTCTTGGTCGATGCAAAAATGCTTCTTCAACATCAACGCTTCGGCGCTCTGAAGCTGATGCTTCAGCGTGGTAGACCAGAGCTTCAGGCGCCGTCATAACCGAGAAACCTGCAACTCTTGCTCGCCAACCCAAATCTACGTCATCTCTAAATAGTGCAAGATTTGGATCAAGTCCGCCCAAATCTTCAAATATCTTGCGCCTTGCCAACATCGCCGCAGTACTTACTGCCATGACCTCTGTTGGTTTATCAAATTGTCCTTGATCTTGCTCTCGAGGTTCGAGGCCAGTCCAACGTGCACCATTTACTGCAATGCTGATTCCAACTTCTAATAAATGTTGGCGGTCATACCAGCCACGTAACTTAGGTCCTACAAATGCAACTTGTGGTTTATCGATTAGACCTCCGATTAACAATTCGAGAGCGTTTTTGGCAGGCGCACAATCATCGTGAAGGATCCAGATTAATTCTTCTTGATCGCCTTGCTTTAACCTCTTTGCTGAACCGAGGGCGAGCGCAATTGCATCTCCAAATCCGGCATCTTGGTCGGTCCTGATAACGGTTAATCCCGAATTAGTAAGCATCAATACCGAGTTATCGGTAGAACCGGTATCGACAGCAATCATGCGATCCATCGGCCGAGTTTGCGAAGATAGCGCTGCAATTAATTCAGGCAGCCAGGTTGCACCATTATGCGAAACTAGAATTGCGGTTACGAAAAAATTGTCAGCCACGGGTTAATCCTTGACTAAAATTCTTAAAATAGCGACGAGAGCTGAATTAAGCAGAACGGCGCTTTAGGCGACGACGCTCACGTTCGGAGAGGCCTCCCCAAATACCAAAACGCTCATCATGGGCGAGCGCATATTCCAAGCACTCCCCACGAACATCGCAAGATAAGCAGACGCGCTTAGCCTCTCGAGTAGAACCACCCTTTTCAGGGAAAAATGCTTCAGGATCGGTCTGAGCGCATAGAGCGCGCTCCTGCCAGGAAAGTTCGATGCCGTCACTATTGATTACGCCCTCTATTGCTACTTGTTGAATCTGGCGTGGATCGCTCATACGGGTACTCCTTCAAACTTTAAAGCCGCCCGGGTAGGACGGGGTTACTGAGAGAATTACACGCGTGTAACTCGATTAAGTCAAGCCAAAGTCTGACTTATTTACGCTCAAAATTAATAATTTTTAGAAATATGGTGAATATTTCCCCATTTACAGGCAATTTTTTGTGAATACGAAATTAGAAGCCGAAATAATTTCCCTCTGCAATTACATGACCTGGGACTTTGAAGTCAGCGGCCACAAAACAATTAACCAGCTTTGCCCCGTCACCTACCTCTGCCCCGTCACCGATAACACAGCTGTTTATCTCGGCTTCGGCCCCAATCTTCGACTTTCTTCCAATCACTGAACCTCCAGAAACAATTGAACCAGAGTCGATTACTGATCCTTCCAGCGCCAAGAAATCTTTCTTCATTCCAAAGACAATATCTTTCGAAGCCTTGAGTAAAGCGGTTGGCGTCCCAATATCTAACCAATAAGAAGTATCAACAAATCCAAATACTTTTGCGCCAGCCTCAAGGAGTTGAGGGAAAGTTTCGCGCTCGACACTAACAACTTTGCCGAAAGGAATTTTTTCGATGATTTCTCTATTGAAAATATAACATCCGGCATTAACGATATTTGTAGGTGGATTTTCCATCTTCTCATTGAAGGCAGAAACTCGCCCAGAGCCATCTAATTCAACTGCACCAAATGCTCGGGCATCTTCAACTTGAGTTAAAAAGAGCGTTACATCTGCACTTTTGGCTTCATGGAAATTGAATTGGCCGACCAGATCATGGCCACTAATTACATCGCCATTAAAAATCGCTATTGGCCCAGTTCCAGAAAGAAATTGTGCGGCATTACTGATTGCACCGCCGGTTCCTAGTGCAACTTCTTCCACGGCATATTTAATTGAAATTCCGAAGTTTGCACCATCACCAAAGTAAGGCTCAAATAACTCTGCTTTAAAAGAAGTCGCTAGAACAATCTCCGAGATTCCAGCTTCTCGCGCCTTTCGTACCTGGTGCTCTGTAAATGGAACGCCAGCAACTTGAAGCATCGGTTTTGGAGTGTTATTAGTAAGTGGCGCAAGCCTTGTTCCTCGGCCACCTACTAAGAGAATTGCACTTCTGCTCGGCAAACTATTCGGCAAACTATTCGGCAAATTTCTCAAACTTTAAGCCGATTTGATCTGCAATTTCGGTAATTGTTCCCATAATGGAAAGGATTTCAGAGTGCGGAAGCATTGGAGACTCCTTCTCACCAGCGCGGAAGCAACGGGCAAATTCAACGGCTTCTTCACGAAGCCCATGACCAACATAACGCTTATCAGAACCAGCGACCACTTCATCCTTGAAATTAATTACCCGCCAAGTAGTTGGGTTATAGAAAGTACGATCAATCTCGAGTCGGGCATCACTTCCAATAATTACCGCGCGGTTTGGAGTTGCCGCCAAATTTGTCATGTTGAGAAGCGCATGGGCTCCTGATGCATATTCCAAGATGACTGAAGTTTGACCATCAACTTCAGTGAATGCCTTTGTGCTTCGCGCAGTTACGCGAGATGGCGTTCCTAGAACCATTGAGGCGAAAGAAACAGGATAAATACCTAAGTCATAAAGGGCGCCGCCGCCAAGCATCGGATCAAAGAGTCGGAAATTTGGATCCTTCTTAAACCATTGTCCGTGATCTGCGCGAACAGAGATAATTTCGCCAAGAATTCCAGATTTAATTACTTCGCGAATTTGAATCATATGAGGTAGATAGCGGGCCCACATTGCTTCCATTAACAACAAATTCTTTTCGTGGGCGGTATCAATCATCTTTTTAGTCTCGTCATAACTCATTGCAAATGGCTTCTCACAAAGAACTGGCTTGCCGGCATTTAGCGCCATCAAGGTATCTCGCATATGCATTGGGTGGTGTGTTGCAACGTAAATACCATCGACATCTGGGTCATTTACTAATTTTTGATATGAATCATGGCGGTTAGGAATTGCAAACTTATCTGCAAAATAGTCGGCCTTGACTTGGGTTCTAGAACCTACAGCCACTACTCGATGATCTTCGAGTCGCAATACATCTCTTGTGAACTGCTCGGCGATACCACCAGCTCCTAAAATTCCCCAACGAAATGGCGTTACTGACATTCGACTCCCCAATCATGTGTGATTATTTAAAATATAAATCTGATACGAGTCTAATAGCAGTAAGCCCAAATTTATAGAGCCCTTGATTGGGCGTTAATGGGGAATTCAAAGGCAATTTAATTGAATTGAATAATAAAAAATCGGGCCTTGGACAGCGATACGCCCAAAGCCCGATTTTCGTTGGTACTAGAGGCTATTCAGCCTTTCCAGCCGCCTTATTTAGGGCGCGTAGAACTTGGTAACCGATTACGGCAACCAAAGTTCCGTTGATAATTCCACCGAAGGAATAATCGCCACGCTTCCATGTCATGTCAGCAATGCCGATAATCAAAGTAGTTGCTGCGATTAAGAGGTTTGTTGAGTTTCCGAAATTAACTTTATTCTCGATCCAGATCTTGGCACCAAGAACGCCGATCATTCCGTAAAGAGCAACGCCAACGCCACCAAGAACTCCAGCAGGAGTAGCGCTAAGGATTGCGCCAAACTTTGGAGAAAGTGAGAGCAAGATTGCGCCAACGCCAGCCACCCAATAAGCAGCTGTTGAGTAAATTCGAGTAGCAGCCATAACGCCGATATTTTCAGCGTAAGTAGTTGTACCAGAACCGCCGCCGACGCCCGCAAGGGTTGTTGCAACACCATCTGCGAATAGCGCATTACCCATTTGGCCATCAAGATCTTTGCCAGTCATTGCAGATACTGCCTTAACGTGTCCCACGTTTTCAGCGATCAAAACAAGAACTACAGGAATAAATAGCAAGATTGCATTGGTGTCAAATGTTGGTGTTGTAAATGTTGGCATCGCAATCCACTTTGCAGCTTTAACACCATCAAAGTTAATGTCGCCAATAAATGCGGCATATGCATATCCCACAACAATGCCACCAAAGATGCTGATGCGACCGAGGAAGCCCTTTGAGACCGCTCCGATAAGTGCAACTGCAGCTAGTGTAATGATTGCAGTCACGGGCGCTTGCTTGAAGTTATTATTCGCAGCACCTGCAAGGTTTAGGCCAATGATCATAACAATTGAACCTGTAACAACCGGAGGCAAGAGCCAGTTAATCCAGCCAATGCCGATTGCATTAACTACTAAGCCAACTACGGCGAGAATTACACCGGTAGCTACTACGCCACCGAGCGCTACTGCCATTCCACCGTTTGACATTGCTGCCGCAATTGGCGCAAGGAATGCAAATGATGATCCTAGATAGCTAGGTACTTTGTTCTTTGTCAGAGTAAGAAATATCAGCGTTCCAACGCCAGAGAAAAATAAAGTTGTGCTTGGTGGGAATCCAGTAATTATTGGCACCAAGAATGTGGCACCAAACATTGCTGCAATGTGTTGAATACCCACACCAATTGTTAATGGCCAAGCTAGGCGCTCGCCTGGCTTTACAACATCGCCATCCTTAACTTTTTTTCCATTTCCATGAAGTTTCCAAGATAAAAGCGACATTCACTTTCCTTCCCATTTCCTTTGTGAATCACTATAGAAATCTCTATAGCCGGGGAACTTACAAAAAAATGGTAGGTCGCTACGCGGCAGTAACTGAGTAACTACACGCGATTTTGCAGGGTTAATTACCAGCTGATTTGTGTGAATTGAGCGCAATAGGCTCAGTTAGGTATCTGGATTAATCAGTTTGGTATCTGGATTAAAGGGTGAAAGGTGGGTAATCGTCGGTTACGAGGATTGCTGCATAACCGTAAACCCGATTCCAGAATTCAATAGTTCCAAGGACAAAGTTTGCGATGCTCTCTGGA
>CAEZUQ010000011.1_pt1 | contig 13885 bp, 9 predicted proteins | sample 7264521 | NCBI WGS metagenome assembly CAEZUQ01 (sample SAMEA6813834, study PRJEB35770) | uncultured Actinomycetes bacterium | biome: Freshwater; feature: Freshwater reservoir; material: water | place: Czech Republic | collected 2016-04-20 | depth 0.5m m | reverse complement strand
GTCCTGGTGTTTATATCTGTGATGAATGTATTGAGCTGTGTAATGAAATTATTATTGATGAATTAAATGAGACCAGCACCCTTGGTTTGCAAGAGCTACCAAAGCCACAAGAGATTTATGAATTTTTAGATCAATATGTTGTTGGCCAAGATCGGGCAAAGAAGTCGCTCTCTGTTGCGGTCTATAACCACTACAAGCGTGTGCAATCCGGCGAATCAAAGCGTGAAGAATCTATTGAACTTTCAAAGTCCAATATTTTAATTCTTGGTCCAACTGGATGTGGCAAGACGCTTCTTGCGCAGACTTTAGCCAGGATGCTAAATGTGCCATTTGCAATAGCCGATGCAACAGCTTTAACCGAGGCGGGCTATGTTGGCGAAGATGTTGAGAACATTCTTCTTAAGTTAATTCAGGCAGCCGATTACGATGTTAAAAAGGCTGAAACGGGAATTATTTATATTGATGAAATCGATAAGGTTGCACGCAAAAGTGAGAATCCTTCGATCACACGCGACGTTTCGGGTGAAGGCGTACAGCAAGCGCTCCTAAAGATTTTGGAAGGAACTACTGCTGCTGTTCCACCTCAAGGCGGTCGTAAGCACCCACATCAAGAATTTCTACAAATTGATACAACAAATATTCTCTTTATCGTCGGTGGTGCATTTGCCGGTCTCGACAAGATTATTGAAGGTCGAAAGGGCAAAGCTGGTGTTGGTTTCAATGCAACCTTGCAGAGCGCTGAAGAGAACGCTGCGAAGGATTTCTTCGCCGATGTAATGCCTGAGGATTTATTGAAATTTGGAATGATTCCAGAATTTATTGGCCGACTACCAATTCTTACAAGTGTAGAGAATTTGGATCGCCCGGCACTTATGGAAATTCTTACCGAACCAAAGAATGCACTCGTAAAGCAATATCAGAAGCTATTTGAGCTAGATGATGTAGAACTTGAATTTTCACCAGAAGCACTTGAAGTTGTCGCAGATCTTGCAATTAAACGAGGAACTGGTGCTCGTGGACTTCGTGCGATCATGGAAGAGACTTTGCTCGGTGTTATGTATGAAATTCCATCAAAGCCTGATGTCGCAAAGGTGATAATTACGCCACAAGCTGTTCTAAAAGAAGCGGCTCCAACATTGGTTAACCGCCCAGCAGGTGGGCCAAAGCGTCAAAGTAAGGCTGATAAGGCCGAGAAGAGTTCAGAAGAGAAGAGCGCTTAATCTAGACTCATCTCCTATGAGCGAGGGTAATAAATCTAATAAGAAAGAGTTGGCAGCCGCATTTACGCCTGCTGACATTGAAGCCCCGCTCTATCAAAAATGGTTATTAGCTGGCTACTTCACTGCTGATGCAAAATCATCAAAACCACCATTCACAATTGTTATTCCGCCGCCGAATGTAACTGGAAGTTTGCATATCGGTCACGCACTTGATCACACGCTTCAAGATGTGTTGATTCGTATGAAGCGAATGAAAGGCTTCGAAGCGCTCTGGCTTCCAGGTATGGACCATGCCGGAATTGCAACCCAGAATGTTGTTGAGAAACAATTAGCAGTGCAAGGGTTATCGAGACATGATCTCGGGCGAGAAAAATTTGTAGCAAAAGTTTGGGAATGGAAAGCTGAGTCGGGTGGTCTAATTCTTGATCAGATGAAGCGTCTCGGAGATTCGGTTGATTGGTCGCGCGAACGTTTCACGATGGACGCCGGACTCTCAAAGGCAGTTCTGGAAATATTTAAACGGCTCTACGACGCAGAATTAATTTACCGTGCAGAGCGAATCATCAACTGGTGTCCAAGATGTTTAACAGCGCTCTCTGATATTGAGGTGGAACATAGCGATGATTCAGGTGAATTTGTACAAGTTAGATATGGCGATGATGAAATTTCTATAGTTGTTGCAACAACTCGCGCCGAAACAATGATGGGCGATGGCGCGGTTGCAGTCCATCCAGATGATCCAAGATATAAAGACCTTGTTGGAAAGAACGTGCTTTTGCCTCTGGTAAATCGAATGATTCCGATAATTGCAGATGAGTTAGTTGATCCAGATTTTGGCACCGGCGCAGTGAAAGTAACTGGAGCCCACGATCCAAATGACTTCGAGATGGCGATGCGCCACGGAATTGAAATGCCAATAATTATGAACGAGCACGGAGTTATGGCTAATTCTGGAACACGTTTTGATGGGATGGATCGCTTTGAAGCGCGCAAAGAAGTGGTTGAAGAGCTTCGCAAGATGGGTCGAATTGTTGCCGAGAAGCGTCCTTATATTCACGCTGTTGGGCATTGCCAACGTTGCGATACAACAGTTGAACCAAGACTTTCAAAGCAATGGTTTGTGAAAGTTGCGCCGCTTGCTAAAGCAGCGGGAGATGCCGTACGTGATGGCAGAATTAAAATTGAGCCCGAAGAACTCGCTCCAAGATATTTCGACTGGATAGATAACATGCACGACTGGTGTATCTCTCGCCAACTTTGGTGGGGACATCAGATTCCGGTTTATTACGGACCAAATGGCGAAGTCGTTGTGTGTGGACCAGATGAAACTCCTCCTGCTGGATATGTCCAAGATCCAGATGTTCTAGATACCTGGTTCTCTTCTGGTTTGTGGCCATTCTCTACTTTGGGTTGGCCAGATAAAACTGATGATCTTGCAAAGTTCTTCCCAACAAGTGTTTTAGTTACAGGATATGACATTCTCTTTTTCTGGGTCGCGCGAATGGTTCTTCTTGGATTATTCGTAACTGATGGCATCGCGCCTTTCCACACGATTGCACTTCACGGTCTTGTGCGCGATCGCTTTGGAAAGAAGATGAGTAAATCCCGCGGTAATACCGTTGACCCAATTGAGTTTATGGATAAATACGGCTCTGACGCGTTGCGTTTTACGCTTGCACGAGGTGCTAATCCAGGAACTGATCAGGCAATTGCCGAGGAGTGGATCGGCGGATCTAGAAACTTTGCAACAAAACTTTGGAACGCTTCACGTTTTGCAATAATGAACGGTGCAAATATTGATGGCGAAGTTCCAGCGTTCAATTCGCTAAATGCGATAGATCAATGGATTCTGACTCGGTTAGATGAAACCGTAGAATCGGTTGATCAACTACTTGAGAGCTTTGAGTTTGCTAAGGCTTGTGAAATTATTTATCACTTTGCCTGGGATGACTTGTGTGATTGGTATCTTGAACTTTCCAAGGCTTCTTTCGCCGCAGGGGGAGATGAAGCTGCGAATTCTGCGCGGGTTTTAGGACATGTCCTAGATCAATTGCTGCGCCTTATGCATCCGACCATGCCATTTATCACCGAAGAACTCTGGTGCTCATTTACTGGTGGCGAAACTTTAGTCACTGCAACTTGGCCTAAGTTCGACTTAGAAAATCGTAGTGAAGAGTCAAAACAAATTGTTGCGCAATTACAAGACTTGGTTACCGAAATACGTAGATTTAGAAATGATCAAGGGATAAAAACTTCTGCAAAAATTGGGGCAGGTATCACTGGCTTGGAAATACTTGCAAAATATGAAGCAGCTATCCGTTTCGTATGTCGCATTGAACCGATATCTGGCAGCGCAACTGCCGCAATTGAGGTTGGTAAAGTTAAAGTTGAATTTGATTTAACTGGCGCAATTGATGTGGTCGCTGAACGAGCACGTCTAACTAAAGATTTAGCAACCGCCGAGAAAGATCGCGCTACCGCAAAGGTAAAGCTGGAAAATGAGGGTTTCATGGCGAAAGCGCCGATGGAAGTTGTTCAAGAGATTCGTGAGCGCCTTGCCCAAACAAGCGCTGATATTGAAAGCATCACGGCGCAACTTGCGGCCCTTCCAAAATAGCGATGTCCACTCCCGAAGATTTAGAAGTTTTAAAGATAATTGAAACAGCGCTTATGAAGCGCTGGCCAGAGAGCAAGATTGAACCTTCACTAAATCGCATAGCCGCATTGGTGGATGCACTTGGTTCTCCTCAACTCTCGTTTCCCACGATTCATATTGGTGGCACAAATGGCAAGACGAGCACATCCCGAATGGTCGATGCGCTGCTTACCGAGCTTGATTACCGAACTGGGCGTTTTACAAGTCCACATTTAGAGAGTTTTCTAGAACGTATCTCAATTAAAGGTGCACCAATCAGTGCGGCTGAATTAATTGCTACCTATAACGATATTGCGCTCTATTTAGATTTAATCGACAGTAGATCTGAGCATCCGATTTCTTATTTTGAAGCTGTTACTGCCCTGGCTTTTGTGGCTTTCGCAGAACATCCAGTTGATATAGGGATCATTGAAGTTGGAATGGGCGGTGACTGGGATGCTACAAACGTTGTGCAGAGCGCAGTTTCCGTCTTAATGCCAATTGGTTTGGACCATACGGAATATCTTGGCGAAACGATCGAAGAGATTGCTCGCACAAAGGCGGGAATTATTAAGCCAGAATCGCATGTTGTTTTAGCAGCGCAGGAGCCAGAAGTTGCTCGAATTTTGTTGGAAAAAGTTCTGGAAAAATCTGCAATTCCGTATCGTGAAGGTATTGAATTCGCACTACTCCGTAGAGATATCGCCGTTGGTGGTCAACTTATTTCTGTAAAGGGAGTACATGGTGAATACACCGACATCTACTTACCACTGCACGGCGCTCATCAAGCCGCGAATGCAGCGGTAGCAATCGCGACAGTTGAGGCTTTCGTTGGAGTCCAGTTGGATAGCGAACTAGTGCGTGCCGCCTTTGCAAACGTTTCATCTCCGGGCAGATTAGAAATATTGCACAGAGATCCAACAGTCATTGTCGATGCTGCCCACAATCCTCATGGTGCCAAGGCTCTGGCTGAAACGATTCGGACTGAATTCGATTTTGAATCTATTTTCTGCGTGCTTGGAATCCTGGGCGATAAAGATGTCTCTGGTTTCCTGAAAGCTCTAGAACCTGTTGTAGATCGCCTGGTTGTGACGAAATCCGATTCTCCTCGGGCGCTGCCGGCAGCAGACTTATTCGCCGAAGCAATCGAAATCTTTGGGCACGAACGGGTATACAAAGAGGAAGAATTGGCCTCAGCCATAACCTATGCAATGGAACAAGCTACGCTCATAAATCAGGTAAGTGACGGGGTAAGTGCAGTCGTGATCACGGGTTCTGTTGTAACCGCAGGTTCAGCCCGGGTAGTTTTGAAGAAGATCGCAAGAGCGGAGGAGAAGTGAGAGTTCTTAGCGCAGCCGTTTTAACTATGGAGGCTTTTGTTATGGGCTTCGCAGTCTTGCTGGCAATGGGAGAGCGCTCAGGTGGCGCCCTTGCAATCGGCGGGACTATTGCGATTTTGCAATTATTAAATGCCGGCTTAATGAAGAAGAGAGTTGGCTGGGTTATTGGTTCAATTCTTCAAATTGCGATGATTGCTTACGGATATGTAGTAACGCCAATGTATTTCATGGGCGCTCTCTTCACAGCTCTCTGGCTAGCGGCCTTTTTTGTGGGCCGAAAGGGTGAGGCAATTCGGGCCGAACTTCTAAGGCTCAAGCCCCTTAAATAGTGGGCAAAACTCTCGGATTAAGAACTTTTGGGCAGTCGCATTAGACTGACGCCCGTGAATTCCCAGAAACTAGAACGTACCCTGATCTTGATTAAACCAGATGGGGTTCGCCGCTCATTAGTAGGCGAAGTAGTTAGACGTATTGAAACAAAGGGCTATCAAATTGTTGGATTGAAAATGTTAACTCCAACTCGTGAGATTCTTGCAAAACATTATGCGGAACATGAAGGTAAACCATTTTACGAACCGCTAATTGAATTTATGTTGTCAGGTCCGATAGTTGCATTGATTGCCGAAGGCAACCGCGTAATCGAAGGTTTCCGTAAGTTGGCTGGAACAACCGACCCAACAACTGCAGAGCCAGGAACGATTCGTGGCGACCTCGGTCGCGATCAAGGAACAAAAGTTGTTCAGAATATTGTTCATGGTTCAGATTCACCTGAATCAGCAGAACGTGAAATTGCAATTTTCTTCCCCGAGTTAAATTAATTGAAAGGTCTCAAATGAGCAAAAAGAATCCCAATCGCATGTCCTTTATCGGACGAGACATGGCGGTCGACTTAGGTACTGCCAATACACTCGTCTATGTTCGCGGTCGTGGAATTGTTCTAAATGAGCCAAGTGTTGTTGCCGTGAATCAAGATACCGGTGGAATTCTTGCAGTTGGACTTGAAGCTAAGCGCATGATTGGTCGTACGCCAGGAAATATTGTCGCAATCCGTCCACTCAAAGATGGCGTTATTGCAGATTTTGATACAACTGAACGCATGCTCCGCTACTTCATCCAGAAAGTACATCGCCGTCGCTACCTTGCAAAGCCAAGAATTGTGGTCTGTGTGCCTTCAGGTATCACTGGCGTTGAACAACGCGCAGTTAAAGATGCTGGATATGCAGCAGGCGCACGTAAGGTTTACATTATTGAAGAGCCAATGGCCGCGGCAATTGGTGCAGGACTTCCAATTCACGAACCAACTGGGAACATGGTTGTAGATATTGGTGGCAGAACAACCGAGGTTGCTGTTATTTCACTTGGTGGAATTGTTACTGCGCTCTCAATTCGAATCGGTGGCGATGAACTTGATCAAGCAATTATTGACTGGGTTAAGCGTGAATACTCTCTATTACTAGGAGAGCGCACAGCTGAAGAGATAAAGATGGCAATTGGGTCTGCTTACAAGTTACCTGGGGAACCAGATGCTGAAATTCGCGGTCGTGATCTTGCAACTGGACTACCAAAAACAATTCGCGTATCTGCCGAAGATATTCGCAAGGCTATGGAAGATCCGGTAAATCAAATCGTTAATGCAGTTAAGAGCACGCTAGATAAGACGCCACCAGAACTTGCAAGTGATCTTATGGATCGTGGAATCGTTCTAACTGGCGGTGGTGCACTCCTTCGCGGACTCGATGAGCGACTTCGCCATGAAACCGGAATGCCAGTGCATATCTCTGAGCGTCCATTGCAAGCTGTCGCTGAAGGTTCAGGCAAGTGTGTTGAAGAATTCGAAGCCTTAGAAAAGGTTTTGATTTCTGAACCTCGCCGTTAGGGAGAATAGAAAGTGGCAGCTGGTGACAACAATCGTTCCCGGCTTCTGCTTGTAATTCTCCTTGTAACTTCACTCTTCTTGATTACGCTCGACTTGCGTGGCGTTAGTCTCACTGAAAAATCGAGATCGGCAACTCAGACGTTTCTAGCACCGATACAACGTGGAGTCTCTGATCTGTTCTCCCCAGCAGGAAACTTCTTCTCGGATATAAAGAATTTTGGTAATACTAAAGAAGAATTGAAAAAGCTAGAGAGTGAGAATGCAAAACTCCGCAAGAAAGTAATTCTCAACAAAGACACAGTTGGACAGTTGAAGAAATTAAAAAACGTCCTAGACCTTGCAGGTAGAGGAAGTTATAAAGTTGTTTCAGCACGAGTCATAGGAAAAGGTAGTTCTTCAACCTTCAGTCAGACCATTACGATCGATGCTGGCTTAAACGATGGTGTGACAAAAAATATGACCGTCATTGGGGAATTTGGCCTAGTGGGAGTCGTTAAAAGTGCAACAGCAACTTCTGCAATAGTTTTATTAATGAGCGATCCATCTTTTCGAATTGGGGTTCGCATCGCGCGAAGCCAGAGTATTGGGGTATTAATAGGTGAAGGCGATAACACCTACACCTTGCAACTCTTGGATCCTGCCGGCAGTATTGAAAATGGCGATGTTTTGTTATCACTTGGCAGTGATAACAACCGGCCATTTGTTCCTGGAGTGCCAGTCGGATATGTGAAATCAGTTAAAGACACAAGTGCAACGCTAACGCAGGAAGCTAGCGTACGAAGTTATTCAGACCTTGGAAACCTTGGAGTTATTTCGGTAATTTTGAAGAGCACAAATGGTGGACCAAGGGATGCGCTTATTCCACGTCCGAATCCAACTCCGACAACAACTATTTATGTAACACAACCACCGGCGACTAGCCCATCAACATCTATATCGCCATCACCATCGGCTTCAAGCGAGGCTAAGAATTGAGTTGGGCTCGATCTGGATATAGTGCAATTGTCCTTCTCCTCTTCTTTGTAATTCAAGAGTCTGCTATTTCCAAAATTAATTTTCCAATTGCAGGCTTCTCACTTTACCTCTGCGCACTTATAGGCCTGATGGCGCTCGAAGAGAGAAATGGCGCTATCTCACTTGGATTTATCGGCGGAATCATCCTAGATCTCTCACCTTCAGCAGATTCACCGTTCGGTAAGTGGGCGCTAATTCTGACTCTTGTCGGTTACCTTTTTTCGCGGAACCAGGAGAGTATTCGGGATTTCACAAATAGGCCGGTTGCTTTCTTGCTATTTGTTTCAACGGGAGTCACCGCAACGCTTCTAATTTTCCTGCTTCTTGGCTTAATTCTTGGCGAAAATAACGGCGCAGTTCTTTCAAATCTGCAGACTATTTTGGGAAATGGAATTTGGACCTTGCTCTTATCTTCAATCTTTCTTCCGGGATTAGTTAAGTTACGAAACTTATCTCTAACTTCAAGAGAGCGCATATGAGTCTTCGCTCTCGATTGAATTTGGTAATTGTTCAAGCCTTAATCATCTCTTTGATGCTTGCACTAACAGGAAGACTTTTCTATCTGCAAGTTGCAGCAGGCATTAAATATCGCGATGCCGCGCTAAGTATCCAAAGCAGAGATGTTGTTAATCCCGCCATACGCGGTGCGATAGTTGATAGTTCGGGCATTCCTCTTGTAATGGACCGTCCGGGCATGGTTATTTCAGTTGATAGAAGCAAGATCGATAAGTTGCCAGATAAGGGCGTCAAAGTCTTAGAGCGGGTAGCAAAGCTAATTGGAAAGACTCCGGAGAATGATTATGTTGCAACTCGACTTTGCGGAGAACTTTCACAATCCAAGAGCGCAGGGTGTTGGAAAGGAACGCGTTTTCAGCCAATTCCAGTTACTCGAACTGCGACGAAGGAGCAGGCGCTGAAAATTCTGGAAAACTCGGAGTTATTTCCTGGAATAAGCGCGCAATCTGTTCCGGTTCGAAGTTATCCATCGATGGCAGGCGAAAATGGCATTCATGTTCTGGGCTATGTGGGAACAGTTAATGAGAGCGATTTACAGGACTCTACTAAGAATTATTTTCGTGAAGAGATTATTGGAAAAGATGGTCTGGAATTTCAATACGACCAATACCTTCGGGGTCGAGCCGGAATTAAGACGGTAATTGTCGATCGGAAAGAATCAGTTACCAAGCAGGCAGTGAGTACTCAACCAGTAGCTGGATTAAATCTCGTCACTAATCTAGATGCGAGATTGCAGGCTGCTACTGAGAAGGCACTTGAATCTTCTGTCTTAAGAGCGCGCTCTCTTGGAGGCGTTGCTGATGGAGGCGCAGCCATCGTGATGGATGTTAATAGCGGAAAGATTCTCGCACTCGCTTCCTACCCAACGTATGATCCAAATATTTGGCAGATTGGACTTACGCAAAAGCAAGCGACAAATTTATTTAGTGAGGCGACAGGAGTTCCGGCGCTAAATCGACCGCTCCAAGGAATGTATCCGCCGGCCTCTACTTTCAAATCTGTTTCGGCCGTAGCTGCAATGTCAGCTGGCTACAACATGAACGCTCTTTATAAGTGTCCTGCCCGAGTACAAATTGGTAACCGTGAGTTTAAGAACTTTGAAACCAAATCTCAGGGAACGATTAATATGAAGCGAGCGATTGCTGTTTCATGCGACACAATTTGGTATCAAATCTCTTATGACGAATGGGTTCGTGATGGTGGCCTTTCGCCAAAATCCGGACTAAATGATTATTTCTTTAAGGCTGCTCGTGGATTTGGCCTCGGAAAAATTACCGGGATAGATCTACCGAGTGAGGCTTCTGGTCGTATTCCAGATCGCGCATGGAAAGAGAGTTTCTATCAAGCAAATAAGAATTACTACTGTAATTACAGAGAACGAGCAAAGAAATCTGATTTAACTCCATTTCTAATCGAAGTTGCTCGAGAAAATTGTCTTGATGGAAATATTATTCGAGCGGGAGATGCTGTTAACTTTTCTATTGGACAGGGCGATACGCTCTTAACTCCAATTCAAATGACCCAACTTTATGCCGCGATAGCAAATGGTGGAACTATTTATAAACCGGAAATTGCCCGTGCGGTTGTTAAATCCAATGGCACAGTTGTTAAAGAGTTCTTACCAAAAGTTGTTGCAACAAATGTTTTATCTAAGAAAGCAACGAAGTTCTTACATGAAGCCCTTCGCGCTGTAGTCACCGAAGGAACGGCTGCCGGAGTTTTCGCAGGATTTCCTGTCGCAGTTTCTGGTAAAACTGGAACCGGTCAGAATTTTGGGTTAAATGCGAATGGCCGAGAGAAAGACGATACTGCTTGGTTCTCATCTTTCGCTCCGGCAGAAAATCCAAAGTATGCAGTTGTAATGGTTGTGAGTCAGGGTGGATTTGGTTCCTCTGTTTCAGCAGTTGGTGTTAAAGATATTTATGCCGCCTTATTTGGAGTAGTCGGTGGAAAAGTTGATCCAACTAAGGTAATTTTTCCTCGCGGCGTTCCAACCAAATTACCAAAAGTCGATCCAAAGAACGCTAAATTGGTTACTCAATGAGCATATATTCACAACGGTCTAAGCGTGATCGCTTCCGAGAAAATATCGTTCAGTTTGATCGCCTACTGACTTTTTCAGTAGCAGCTCTGTTAATTATTGGCACGCTATTGGTTTATGCAGCTACTCGAAATTGGTTTGCTGCCCAAGGTTTAGACCCGGAATATTATTTGAAACGCCATGTGGTAAATATTTTAATTGGCGGCCTGCTTGCATATGGCACAACGCTAATTGATTATCGTTTGCTTCGAGCATATACGCCGATTGTTTGGGGCTTAGCAGTGCTTGGCTTGATTATTGTTTTGATTCCTGGCCTTGGTAGCGAAATTAATGGCGCTCAGGCCTGGATATCTTTCCCAGGTGGTTTTCAAATTCAACCGGCAGAGCTAGCAAAAATTGCAATCATTGTAGGAATTTCTATGATTTTGGCCGAAAAGCGAGATCGAGATGCGAATCCGACAGATCAGGATGTAATTAAAGCTCTTGCAGTCGCCGCTGTTCCTCTCATTTTAATTCTGGTCCAACCCGATCTAGGAACAGTAGTAATTATTAGCGCTGCGGTGGTTGCAATCATCGGAACTTCGGGTGCACCGACAAGGTGGGTAGTTGGGTTGCTACTTCTTGCAGTTGTCGGAGCATTTGGCGCAATAAAAACAGGAGTAGTTGACGATTATCAAGTGGCACGACTTCAATCATTTGTTGATCCTGGCGCCGATCCCCAAGCAACCGGATATCAACTTCGCCAATCGAGAATCACGATTGGTTCTGGAGGAATTCTTGGTAAAGGTTTATTTGACGGGCCACAAACGAATGGGCGATTTGTTCCAGAACAACAAACAGATTTTATTTTTACGGTTGCAGGGGAGGAACTAGGTTTCTTGGGAAGTGGTTTCATCTTGCTCTGCTTTACGCTCTTCTTCATGCGCGCATTTGCAATTGCTAGGCGGACGAATGATTTATTTGGGCGTTTGGTCTGCGTAGGAGTAATAGCTTGGTTCGCTTTTCAAACTTTTGAGAATATTGGAATGACTATGGGTCTAGTCCCCATGACAGGAGTTCCCTTGCCCTTCATCTCATATGGCGGTTCGAGCATGTTTGCGAATTTGATCGGCCTCGGATTGATTCAAAATGTCCATTTACGGACAAGATAAGTTAAATATTCTCACCCGTAAGCGGGGGCGAAGTTGGTCTTTCGGCGCTTTTTAGGCGATACTTTGGCTAGCGTTCGCGCTCCGAGCGGCCCTGAAGGCCTTAATTACTCGAGTTAGCAGCAGATGCAAAAGCTTTCAAAAGGAAGTTTTACCAATATTTAGTTTTTAGATGAGGATTTAAGGTTATGGCTATAGTGCCAAAAGGTGCGCGTAAGCGCGCAAGTAAAAAATCAGCGGCCAAGGCAGCTGCAAATAAAGAGCCAGAAGTAATTGAAGTTGAACCGGCGGAAAAGGCCGAGAAGAAATCTTCAAGCAAATCAACAACTCCAACCATTCCTGTGCCAATGTTTCAAGCGGCGCCTGAAGCGGTAGCGCCAAAGAAGGTTAAGGCGAAAGCTGAAGTAGTTGAAGATGTCGAAGTTTCAGATGGCGATTCGGATTCTGCTTCTCGCCGTCGCCGACGTGGTGGCCGAGGTCGCCGACGTGGTGGCCGAGATGCAAATGAAGCAACTGAAGATCACGACTCCGACACAGATGAAGTTTTGGATGCTGGTGAAATCTCCGAAGATGGTGAAGATTCACAATCTGCCAGTCCACGTCGCCGTCGCCGTCGCCGCGCAAAGGGTGATGGTGTAACTCCAGGCGAGACGATTGAAGAAGATGGCGTTATAACAGTTGTAAAAGTTAGAGAACCAAGAGAGGCCAGAGAGCCAAGGGAACGAAAAGTTCGCGACGATCAGCCAACTCGTTCTGATCGTGGCGGTCGTAACCGTAATCGCAACGATCGCAATGATCGTGGCGGTCGTAATCGCAACGATCGTGAACCAAGAGATTTTGTTCGCCGCCGCGGAATGATAATTACCGAATCTGAATTCTTAGCTCGCCGCGAAAATGTTGACCGCCAGATGTTGGTTCGTCAGGCTGGAGATCGCACGCAAATCGCGGTCCTTGAAGATAAAATTATGGTCGAGCATTATGTAAATAGAAATAGCAATATTTCATATGTCGGAAACGTTTACTTAGGTAAAGTCCAGAATGTTCTTCCTTCCATGGAAGCGGCTTTCGTTGATATTGGTAAAGGCCGAAATGCAGTTCTTTATGCCGGTGAAGTTAACTGGGATACCGCGGGACTTGCCGATGGCGCTCCTCGTAAGATTGAACATGTTTTGAAGACTGGGCAATCGGTTTTGGTTCAAGTTACCAAAGATCCAATCGGCCAGAAAGGTGCACGTCTGACAAGTCAGATCTCACTGCCGGGACGTTATTTGGTTTATGTTCCAAGTGGTGAAATGAGTGGAATCAGCCGTCGTTTACCTGATCAAGAGCGCTCTCGTTTAAAAACTATTTTAAAGAATATGATTCCAGAAGATGCTGGTGTAATTGTTCGTACCGCATCTGAAGGCGCTTCGGAAGAAGAGTTAGAACGCGATGTAATTCGCTTGAAGGCGCAATGGGAAGATATTGAGAAGAAGTCACAGGAATCTGGAACTAACGCTCCTGCCCTTCTCTACTCCGAACCTGATTTAACCGTGCGCGTTATCCGCGATATTTTCAACGAAGATTTCAACAAGCTAATAGTTCAAGGCGATCAAGCCTGGGATGACATCAATAATTATCTCGGACATATTGCGCCAGAGCTCACTGCCAAGATTGAAAAATGGACTGGTACTCGCGATCTATTCGTAGAAAACCGAATTGAAGAACAGCTTGCTAAGGCCTTTGATCGCAAGGTTTACCTACCTTCCGGTGGTTCACTTGTTATCGATCGCACCGAAGCGATGATTGTTATCGACGTTAACACCGGTAAATTCATTGGCAAGGGTGGAAATCTTGAAGAGACTGTAACTAAGAACAACTTAGAAGCCGCTGAAGAGATTGCCCGCCAACTTCGTCTACGCGATATGGGTGGAATTGTGGTTATCGACTTTATTGACATGACTCTTGAATCAAACCGAGATCTTGTTATGCGTCGACTTGTTGAATGCCTTGGCCGCGATCGCACAAAGCATCAAGTGGCGGAAGTAACTTCACTCGGACTTGTACAAATGACTCGCAAGCGCGTTGGTCAAGGTTTGATAGAAGCCTTCTCTAC
>CAEZUQ010000010.1_pt1 | contig 14246 bp, 13 predicted proteins | sample 7264521 | NCBI WGS metagenome assembly CAEZUQ01 (sample SAMEA6813834, study PRJEB35770) | uncultured Actinomycetes bacterium | biome: Freshwater; feature: Freshwater reservoir; material: water | place: Czech Republic | collected 2016-04-20 | depth 0.5m m | reverse complement strand
GGCTAGATCCTAAGCTCTTTAGAATTGGCGCCAGTGCGCTTTTGAATGATTTGCTTATGCAGCGCATGAAAATGCGTGATGGGTATTACGCTAATCCAAACTATGTGACGTTAGATTAAAGAGAGTGAACCAGAGATGAATAATTTCGAATATGCCCCGGCTCCGGAATCTGCCGCTCTCGTGGATATCAAGAGCGAGTATGGATTATTTATCAACGGAAAGTTTGTTGCACCAAAATCAGGCAAAACCTTCACAACTATAAACCCAGCTACGGAAGAGGTTCTTGCGAAGGTAGCTTATGCTGAACTTGCTGATGTGAACCTGGCAGTTACTGCAGCCCGAAACGCCTTTACAAAAACCTGGTCCAAACTGCCCGCGGCAGAACGCGGAAAATATCTTTTTAGAATTGCTCGAATCTTGCAAGAGCGCAGTAGAGAGTTTGCGGTTCTCGAAACTTTAGATAATGGAAAGCCAATACGTGAGACTAGGGATACTGATATTCCACTTGCTGCAGCACATTTCTTCTATCACGCAGGTTGGGCAGACAAACTTTCCTATGCGGGCCATGGATCAAATCCAAAGCCTTATGGTGTTGCTGCTCAGATAATTCCATGGAACTTTCCGATGCTGATGTTGGCTTGGAAGATAGCGCCAGCTCTTGCAACAGGAAATACCGTCGTCTTAAAGCCTGCGGAAACTACGCCACTAACTGCGCTCTTATTTGCTGAAGTCTGCCAACAAGCAGGGTTGCCAGCAGGAGTCGTAAATATTATTACTGGTGATGGGGCTACGGGTTCACACTTAGTAAATCATCCTGGTGTAGATAAAGTGGCATTCACTGGTTCTACCGGTGTAGGTAAAGCGATTGCAAAAGCAATTGCCGGAACTAAGAAAAGTGCCACGCTAGAACTTGGTGGCAAAGGTGCAAATATCGTCTTTGAAGATGCGCCAATTGATGAGGCGGTCGAGGGAATTGTTAATGGCATCTTCTTTAACCAAGGCCATGTTTGTTGTGCTGGTTCAAGGTTATTACTTCAAGAAAATATTCAAGAAGAGGTCTTGGAAAAACTTAGAAATAGAATTAATTTAATTCGAATCGGTAATCCGATGGATAAGAACACCGATCTCGGTGCAATCAATAGCGCTGCCCAACTTGGTCGAATTAAAGACCTTGCAGATGCCGGTGATATAGAGGGTGCAATGCGCTGGAGTCCAAACTGCAATCTACCGTCAAAGGGATTCTGGTATCCCCCAACAATTTTTACTGGGGTATCGCAATCTCACAGAATCGCCCGGGAAGAAATTTTTGGCCCAGTACTCTCGGTCCTAACTTTTCGAACCCCACAAGAAGCTATCGATAAGGCAAATAACACTCCTTATGGTTTATCTGCTGGAATTTGGACGGAGAAAGGTTCAAAGATTCTTTGGACAGCAAAACGACTTCGTGCGGGTGTTATCTGGGCCAACACTTTCAATAAATTTGATCCGGCAAGCCCGTTCGGTGGATACAAAGAATCTGGCTGGGGACGTGAAGGCGGTAGACATGGTCTATCTGGTTACTTGAAGGGTCAATACTAAAATGCGAATAGATGTAATGAAGACCTACAAACTATTTATCAACGGCAGCTTTCCTCGAAGTGAATCTGGTCGAGTTTACGAAGTTACTGACTCGAAAGGAAAGTTCCTAGCCAATCCTTGCTTGGGCTCTAGGAAAGATTTACGCGAGTCTGTTGTTGCAGCTCGCACTGCGCACCCTGGTTGGAGTGGTGCTACTGCATTTAATAGAGGCCAGATTCTTTATCGCGTTGCTGAAATCATGCAAGGACGTAAGGAGCAATTTGTCTCTGAAATTATTGCCCAAGAGGGTGCAACTTCTGCCGCGGCAAAGCTTCAGGTAGAGAGCGCAATTGATACTTGGGTTTGGTATGCCGGTTGGTGTGACAAGATAGATTCGATTTCGGGCTCAACAAATCCTGTCTCTGGTCCCTATTACAACTTCTCAATTCCAGAGAGCCTCGGTGTAGTAGCAATCTTTGCTGACTCAAAACCATCACTACTAAGCCTTACTGCAAGCTTGGCTCCGATTATTGCGAGTGGCAATACTGCGATTCTTATTGCAAATGAGAAGTATCCACTCTGTGCAATAACTTTGGCCGAATGTATTTCGACAAGTGATGTTCCAGCTGGAGTAGTAAACATCCTCACTGGAAAACTTGACCAGTTTCTAACTTGGGCAGGATCGCATATGGATATCGATGGAATAGATGCAACTGGAGTAGGAAGTAAAGATTTTACTGAACTCAAAGAGTTGGGCGCCGAAAATTTAAAGCGTATTTATTCGTTTAGCGAACCTCAATCAACTAAACGTATGACCAACTTTATGGAAGTAAAAACCATCTGGCATCCAATCGGAATCTAAAGTTACTTAACTAGCTTTATCTTCTTAGCTAAAATCGCGGCTTTAGCTCGAGCGACTGCGCTCTTTGACACCTGGCTAGCTGTCATATCAATCAACTCAAAACCCTTGTTTTCTAAGTTATAGATTCGACCAAATACACCTTTATTGACATCTACCTCTTCAGTGATGGTGTTACCTGCCACAGCGGCCTTAAACAAATCGTAGACGGCGCTGTCGTATCGTTGATTTACATAGCCGATGAGAAACTTTTGCGCTTCTTTGGTTGCTAGAAAATATTGGTCCGGTCTTACTCCAATCAGCTTTATGGCTTTCTTGCGCTTTGCTAGTTTAGAAATTGCATTAACTACGCTGGCATTTTTAAACCAGGTTGCGAAAATAACATCCACGCCCTGGCCAGACATAGCAGTTACTTCCTCGGCGGCCGAAGTAGTTGCGTTGCGAGCAATTACTTTCGTCTTTGTCGATCCAAATTTAACTCCAGCCTGAAAATTTCGAAGGGACAAATCATTTGCCGGGTGAGAGCTGTCGCCGATAAAACCAACTTTTCCACTCTTGCTATTTGCGGCGGCCATAACGCCCGCAAGAAATGCACTCTGATCGGCAGAGAAAGCCATGCAGCTCACATTTATTGATTCAACTCCTGAGCTACCAACTATTGCAAACATTGATTCCGGGTATTTTTCAGACATAAATGTCATGGCTTGGTCAAAATTAGGCCCAATTGCAATGACTAGATCATATTTGGCTTTTACAAGGAATTCGATTCGATTTTCGCGATCGAAATCAATTCCAGTTGTTACTAATTCGCGGACATCAAAGTCTGAAAGACCAAATTTTTTCTTCGCAGCATCAACTCCAATTGCGGCTGCATCATCGTAGGATTTATCACCGCGCCCACCAACGTCATAAACGATTCCGATTTTAACTTTTGCTGGGGTAGCTTGCGATGGTGCGCTGGCAAGTGGCAGAAGTGCGATTAAGAGAATTAGTGAAAGTGCACGTCTAGCCACGAGAAATTAATCCAAGTGCCGCATAAGTTTCTTCAAGGGTCTTTGACGCGACAGCATCTGCCTTTTCGGCTCCAATTTTAAGTAGTTTACTTAAGTGAACCTCATCTTGAAGAAGTTCATTTGCCTTATCTCTAACTGGCTTTAGATAATCAACTACGACTTCAGCGACAGCGCCTTTGAAATCGCCATAACCTTTTCCAGCAAAATCTGATTCTGATGCCGCGATACTTTTGCCAGTAAGTGAACTATAAATAGTTAATAGATTTGAAATACCAGGTTTTTCTTTCTCATCAAAGGTCACTTCACGGCCAGTATCTGTGACTGCGCTCTTTATTTTCTTAGTGTTTATTTCTGGGCTATCCATAAGTTCAATTACGCCAGAACTAGATGCGCTCGATTTACTCATCTTTGCGGTTGGTTCTTGTAAATCATTAATTTTTGCTCCGGCCTTCAGGATATATCCCTCTGGGATTGTAAAGACTTCGCCAAATCTTGAATTAAAGCGTTGACCAAGATCTCTAGTTAGTTCAATGTGTTGTCGTTGATCTTCGCCTACCGGAACTTTATATGCTTGATAAAGCAAAATATCTGCTGCTTGCAAAATTGGGTATGTGAACAAACCAACTACAGTGCGATCAGAACCAGCCTTCTGAGATTTATCTTTGAATTGAGTCATCCGACTCGCCTCACCAAAACCAGTTATACATTCCATAACCCAAGCTAATTGATTGTGAGCCGGTACATGAGATTGGATGAAGAGCGTACATTTATCGGGGTCGAGACCAAGAGCTATTAATTGCGCAACTGAAGAGAGAGTTCGTTTCCGTAAATCTTCCGGATTGGTTTCAACTGTAAGAGCATGAAGGTCAACTACGCAGTAAAAAGCATCACTTGAATTCTGTAGATCTACCCACTGCTTGATGGCGCCTAAGTAATTTCCTAAGTGGAAAGAGTCATGAGTTGGCTGTATGCCCGAAAGCACCCGCTCTTTAACGTTCTCATTCATGGGCGTCATCTTCCCATTCATTACTGGAGATCAATAATTGACCTGCCCGCTTCCCCTCTAAAGTTAGAACGGTTATCTGGGCCTTACTCATCTTGACGACATCGCCAACCTCTGGAATACGGCCTAAATGGTGCATGACAAAGCCACCGGCAGTTTCATATGGTCCTTCTGGAATAACTATTCCGGTTTCATCGTAAAGATCTTCAAGTGAAATTAGACCATCAACTTCAAAGTCTCCAGTTTTTGCCTGCGGCGTAACTTCGCCATCCTCAGAATCATATTCATCTTGAATATCCCCGATTAGGCACTCAACTAAATCTTCGAGAGTAACAATTCCATCAGTTCCGCCATATTCATCTAAGACAACAGCGATATGACTCCGTTTATTGCGCATTTCGGCAAGCGCAGGTAAAACTCCCTTTGTTCCTGGAAGATTTAGTACTGGGCGAACTAATTCCAAAATTGTTGCACCTGAAGTTGAATGCACCTTTGGATTTAGCAAATCACGGACATGCAGAAAACCAATCACCTCATCCGTGCTTCCTCTGGTTACGGGATATCTTGAATGTGAATCCTTAACCGCCACGGCAATCGCATCGCTGATAGATAGGCCAACATCCATGAAATCAACTTCAGTTCTTGGCACCATAATTTCATGTAATTGCAAATCTCCCGCGGCAAAAACTTCTTCTACTATCTCTCGCTCTTCTTCGCTAAGTGAAGTATGCCCAGAAACTAAATCAACTAATTCAGCTTCGGAGATTTCACTGCGTGCTTCTTTTGCATTTAGCCCGAAGAGTTTTACAACAGCATCGGTTGACTTAGATAACAACCAAATAACTGGGCGAAAAATTTTCGCCATTAAATCAATAGTGGGCGCTGCGGCGAGCGCAATTATTTCTGTTCGATAAAGGGCGAGGCGTTTCGGCACTAGTTCGCCAAAAACAAGTGAGATATATGCAATTACAATTGTGATTGAAATAAGTGCGAGAGTTTCACTAACGCTCCTTGAAAGCCCCCACTCTTCAAAGACGGGAGAAACATACTTACCAAGTCGTTCGGACCCGAGTGCGGCTGACAAGAAACCTAGGAAGGTAATTCCAACTTGAGCGGCTGCTAGGAATCGATTCGGATTCTTGGCTAGCGCCACAACGCGATCACCGCGCTTACTAGTGCCCTCGAGTTGGCGAATCTGCGACTCTCGAAGTGAGATCAGAGCGATCTCTGCGGCCACAAAGAGGCCAGCGACTCCAATAAACAGGAGCACTAGGCCAATATCTCGGAGGATATGAATGGTCACAGGCGTAAGGGTAACTTCTTTAGGAGCCCCGCTCTCGCTTTTTAGGTGGCGTTCATTGCCACAGACGCGTAACCTATGCCCACGCTCATCCGAGCGGGGTTAAAACCTTTATCCAAAGGATCGTCGGGCACGTACCTGCCCGGAAAAGGAGAAGTAAAAAGATGGCATCAGTCGTATTTGAAAACGCATCTCGCGTTTATCCAGGCACCACCAAGCCTGCAGTAGATAAATTAAATCTAACTATCAATGATGGTGAGTTCCTTGTTCTAGTTGGACCTTCAGGTTGCGGAAAATCAACATCACTCCGCATGCTTGCTGGCCTAGAAGAAGTTGATACTGGTTCAATTCGCATTGGCGATAAAGATGTAACTCACGTTGCACCGAAAGATCGTGACATTGCAATGGTGTTCCAGTCATATGCGCTCTACCCACATATGTCCGTAGCTGAAAACATGGGCTTCGCACTAAAAATTGCTGGAGTAGATAAGGCAGAACGCGATCGTCGCGTTAAGGAAGCTGCAAAGCTTCTAGACCTTGAAGATTATTTAGATCGCAAGCCAAAGGCACTTTCTGGCGGACAACGTCAGCGCGTAGCAATGGGCCGTGCAATCGTTCGTGAACCACAAGTTTTCTTGATGGATGAACCACTTTCAAACTTGGATGCAAAGCTTCGCGTTGCTACTCGTACCCAAATTGCTGCACTACAACGCCGACTAGGAATCACAACTGTTTATGTGACCCACGATCAAGTTGAAGCTATGACAATGGGTGATCGCGTTGCAGTTCTAAAAGATGGTTTATTGCAACAAGTTGATACACCTCGCAATCTTTATGACCGTCCAGCTAATGCATTCGTTGCTGGATTTATTGGTTCACCAGCAATGAACTTGCTGACAGTTCCTGCTTCAGGTGGCAAGGCTCAACTTGGAGGCTTCGCTGTTGATGTACCAGCAAGTGCTGGTTCAGTCGTAACAGTTGGTGTACGTCCAGAAGGTTTTGTTCCTGCAACTTCCGGTGGTTTCGATGTTCTTGTCGAAGTTGTTGAAGAGCTTGGTTCAGATGCATTTATTTACGGTAAGCCAGTAGATAAGAGCATTAAGTTCGCACAGGAAACCGATGAAGGCGCACAAGTTATTGTTCGCTGGGATCCTAAGAACCCACCAAAGCCAGGTGCAACAATCTCAGTTAGCGCAATACCAACTGCGGTTCACCTCTTTGATGCAAATACAGGTGCTCGTATTAACTAAGTAAAAATTAAAAAGCCCCGCTACCAGGCTCTGGTGCGGGGCTTTTTTTATTGAGTAATTACTTCTTTAAAGCAACCTTTAGGTTCTCATCGATCGCCGCTAAGAAATCTTGAGTATTTAACCATGGGCTATCTTTTGAAATCAGAATTGCAAGATCTTTAGTCATCTTTCCAGATTCAACAGTTGCGACGCATACTTTCTCAAGTGTTGTTGCAAACTCGGCAAGCGCAGGATTGTTATCCAACTTTGCGCGGTGTGATAACCCTTGAGTCCAAGCGAAGATTGAAGCTATTGGATTTGTTGAAGTCTGTTTTCCTGCCTGATGATCACGGAAGTGGCGAGTAACAGTTCCATGTGCCGCTTCAGATTCAACGGTCAAGCCATCTGGAGTCATAAGAACTGAAGTCATTAAACCAAGTGAGCCATAACCTTGTGCGACCGTATCTGATTGCACATCTCCATCGTAGTTCTTACAGGCCCAAACATATCCGCCCTCCCAACGAAGTGAGGTTGCGACCATGTCATCAATCAAACGGTGCTCGTAAGTAATTCCTGCTGCTTCAAATTTAGCTTTGAATTCGCTTTCGAAAATTTCAGCAAAGATATCTTTAAATCGACCGTCGTATGCTTTCAAAATTGTGTTCTTAGTTGAGAGGAAAACTGGGTAATTGCGGATTAATCCGTAATTCATAGATGCTCGCGCAAAGTCACGAATCGATTCATCTAAGTTGTACATTCCCATGGCAACGCCAGAAGATGGAAATTCAAAGACGTTAAACTCCATCGGCTTTGAACCATCTTTAGGGGTAAATGTCATTGTTAAAGTTCCAGCACCCGGAACTCGGAAATCAGTTGCCTTGTATTGATCGCCATATGCATGACGCCCAATAACAATTGGCTTAGTCCAATTAGGAACAAGCCTTGGCACATTTTTCATGATTATTGGTTCGCGGAAAATTACGCCGCCCAGAATATTTCGGATAGTTCCGTTTGGTGACTTCCACATCTGCTTTAGTCCAAATTCTTCAACTCGGGCTTCATCTGGCGTAATGGTTGCGCACTTAATTCCGACGCCATGTTTCTTAATTGCATTAGCGGAATCAATTGTTACCTGATCGTTTGTCGCATCTCGATGTTCGATTCCCAAGTCGTAATACTCAAGATTTATATCTAGGTAAGGCAAGATCAACTTATCTTTGATGAATGACCAAATAATGCGCGTCATTTCATCGCCATCTAATTCAACTACGGTTCCTTCTACTTTAATCTTCGACATTTTCTTCGCCCGTTTCTTTTAGATTCTTAAGTATTAGAGATCTTTAACATCTGCTTGCTTTGCACGAACTGCTTCTGCTGCTGCCTTAAGCGCCTCTGTCTCAGATGCTGTAAGCGCACTTTCTACAACGCTACGGATACCGCTCTTTCCAATCTCAGCTTCAACGCCAAGATAAACACCGCTAATTCCGTACTCGCCATCTACCCAAGCGCAGACTGGCATTACAAGACCTGAATCTTCCTTAACCGCTTTTGCCATCCGGGCGGCAGCCGCAGATGGTGCGTAATACGCAGAGCCAGTTTTCAATAGCGCAACAACTTCTGCGCCACCATTTCTAGTGCGATCTACTAGAGCTTCTATCTTTGTTGAATCAAGAAGTTCGGTAAGTGGCTTGCCATTTACTGTGCAACGACTTGGAACTGGAACCATAGTGTCGCCATGCGAACCCAGAGTTAAAGTCTTGACTGTTGACACCGGGACGTTAAGTTCTTCGGCAACGAAATTAGTAAAGCGCGCTGTATCTAACATTCCTGCCTGACCCATTACGCGATTCTTTGGAAATCCAGTTGCGAGTTGAGTTAGCGCAGTCATTTCATCCAACGGATTTGAAACCACGATGATTACTGCGTTTGGTGAATGCTTTGCAATGTTTTCAGCAACGCCCCGCACAATTCCAGCATTAACACCGATTAAATCCATTCGACTCATGCCTGGCTTACGTGGCAACCCCGCAGTTATAACTACTACTTCAGAATTAGCGGTTGCTTCATATCCAGCACCATCTGCTGTTGTGGTTGCGCCAACAATCTTTGTTTCAAAACCTTCGATAGAACGAGATTGATTCATATCAAGAGCAAGGCCCTCTGGTTTACCTTCTAAAATATCTGTGAGAACTACTGTTTCGAAGATGTCATATTCTGCTAACCGAAGCGCAGTTGTTGAGCCATAGAATCCAGCACCTACGACAGTTACTTTTCCTGATCTACTCATTTTTACTTCTCTCTTTATCGTTTTAAATTTTTGACTTAAAGCAATGGCTAAATATTACTTGGCATGAGGCAGTGTGAGCGCCACCACAAAAAGCAGCACCGCCATTCCTACCGGGAGAATTACTTCAATTTTTCGATGGCGATTTGAGCGTAAATACTTGGTAATCGCAATAACTCCGGTGGCAACAGCCACAAGAACTGCTCCGGTCCGAACTGCCCCAAAGATTCCAAGCAAGGCGCCGAAAACAATAATTACATAAGCCGAAAACCTCAAACGATCAATTATGATTTTCATTAAATTCGTTGAGCCATTTCAACAACATTAGAGAGCAACATTGCGCGCGTCATTGGCCCCACACCACCAGGCATCGGAGCTAGCGCAGATGCAATCTCTGCAACACCGGGATGTACATCCCCTAATAATCCAGCGCTTGTTCTGGTAATTCCCACATCTAGAACGATTGCTCCAGGCTTGATCATTTCTGCTTTTAGAAAATGGGCACTTCCAATAGCCGCAATAATTATGTCAGCGCGTTTGGTATGAGAAGTTACGTCTAGGGTTTTTGTGTGTGTCGTTGTCACTGTTGCATCACTTCCACGTTGTGAGAGCATCAGCGCAAGCGGACGTCCTACCGTTAATCCACGTCCCATAACTACAACTTCTTTTCCAACGGTTGAAAGCGAGTAATGGTCTAACAATTCTAAAATTCCACGTGGCGTGCATGGAAGCGGAGCGCGTTGCCCAATTACTAACTTGCCTAAATTTAATGGATGCAAACCATCTGCATCTTTTTCTGGATCGATACTTTCAAGGAGAAGGTTTGTATTAATCCCTTTCGGAACTGGCAGTTGGACGATATATCCGGTGCACTCTTTACTCTTATTTAAATCTTCAATTGCTGCAAGAACATCGCCCTGACTTGCGGATTCAGGCAGATCGATACGAATTGAATTTATTCCTACTTCGGCGCAATCTTTATGTTTTCCACCTACGTATGAGTGTGAACCTGGATCTTCGCCAACCAGAATAGTTCCGAGGCCTGGTTTAATCTTCAGCGTTGAAACTATTTGGCGCAATTCTTCCTTGATAATTGCCGCAGTGGCTTTACCATCAAGAATCATTGAACTCATATTGCAATCCTACCGAGAAGCCTTAAGCATGTGAAAAATGACGAACTCCAGTGAAGAACATAGCTATTCCCGCGCTATTAGCGGCTTCAATAACTTCGGCATCACGCACGCTTCCGCCAGGCGCCACTACTGCCGAGATTCCTGCTGCAATGAGAATTTGAAGGCCATCGGCAAATGGAAAGAATGCATCACTCGCAGCAACAGAACCACTGGAACGTTCTCCTGAACGTTCAACCGCTAACTTTGCGCTATCTACTCGGTTCACTTGGCCCATGCCAACCCCAACTGATGCACCGTTTTTCGCCAATAAAATTGCATTGCTCTTGACCGCCCGAACACTGCGCCAAGCAAACTCAAGATCTCGCATAACTTCCGCACTCACTTTTCCACCAGAAACTTGCTGCCAGTCTGAAGAGTTATCGCCTTTCGCATCAATTAAATCCATATCTTGAATCAGAATTCCACCTGATATTGGACGCAATTCTTCGAGTGCAATTTTGTAGCCAGATATTTCTAAAATCCGAATTGATGGCTTCTTTGAAAGTATTTCGAGTGCACCAGTTTCATATCCGGGAGCAACTACAACCTCGGTAAAAATCTCACTTAACGCAATTGCCATCGCCATTGATACTGGGCGATTTGCGGCGACAACTCCCCCAAATGCTGAAACCGGATCGCAAGCATGTGCCGCAGCGTATGCCTGAGAAATTTCTTCTGAAATTGCGATCCCACAAGGATTTGCATGCTTAATGATTGCAACACATGGTTCGTCATGGTCATATGCGGCACGTAACGCGGCATCAGCATCTGTGTAATTATTAAATGACATCTCTTTGCCATGTAGCTGTTTAGCGCTACTGATGCCTACAGAGTTTGTGCCGTCAAAATAAACGCTGGCTGCTTGATGTGGGTTTTCACCGTATCTAAGATCTGCGATCTTCTTCCAAACTTTTGCTCGCCAATCGTTTTGATTTAACTCACCAGCTAGCCATTCAGAAATCGCGATGTCATACTCCGCCGTCTTGCGGAAGGTAGCCATCGCTAAATTTTGACGCTCTTGCAATGTCAATCCGCCGCTATCCAGCGCTGAATTTAGTAAATCGTATTGAGATGGGTCTGAAATCACTGCAACCGAGTTGTGATTTTTTGCGGCGCCTCGCAACATACTTGGCCCACCAATATCAATCTGTTCAATGCACTCTTCATATTTTGCACCACTTGAAATTGTCTGCGTGAATGGATAAAGATTAATAATAATTAAATCAAAAGGCTCGATATCTTGGGCTGCTAATTGTGATAAATGTTCTGAATTACTTTGGTCGGCCAGAATTCCACCATGGATTCTTGGGTGAAGGGTCTTAACGCGCCCACCAAGTATCTCTGGAAAACCGGTGTACTCCTCAACTGGAATAACACTCACTCCTGCTTCACGTAAGGTTTTAGCGGTTGATCCCGTGGATAAGATTTCTATGCCGTGTTTTTCCAAGTTTTTCCCAAGTTCAATTAGGCCAACCTTGTCGTAAACGCTGATCAGCGCCCGTGATATTTTCTTTCGATTCATTAAATCCGCCTTGGAATTCCATTAGCAACAAGATTTTGTAGCGTCTCAACGATGAGCACCCGCTCCACAATCTTAATGCGTTCGTGCAGGCTCGCCTCATTATCTTCTGGCCTGATTAAAACTTCTTTCTGCGCAATTATCTCTCCAGTATCAACTCCCGCATCTACCCAGTGAACGCTCGAGCCAGTTTTAGTTGCGCCTGCTGCCAAGGCATCTCTAACTCCGTGAGCACCTGGAAAATTTGGAAGCAGAGCTGGATGAGTGTTTATAGTCGGAAATCTAACTACAAATTTTTCACTCAGAATTCGCATGAAACCCACACTCACGACTAAATCTGGATTTAGTCCTAAAACATAATCAAATAACTCAGTATCCCAAGAACTGCGGTCACTTGAAATTGGTAAATACTTCGCCAAAATACCCGCATCAGTGGCGCGCTTGAGTGATAGCGATTCTCTATCGGAGATTAGCGCCAATATTTCTACATCCAAGAGCCCTTCAGCCTTTGAATCAATAATTGCTTGGGTGAGTGAACCACTCCCTGAGGCCAGCAGAACAATACGCATTTACAACTCACTCTTATGTGCTTTTGCTACTTTGATTAGCTTGGGAATATATAGCCCGATCACTACGGTAATTAATTGCACTCCCATAAATACTGCGGACAAATACCACCAAGCTATTCCTACCGGACTCATATCATGAGTCAGTAATTTCCCACTTGCGAAATAGGAGATCGGAATTAACAGAAGAATCGGCGGAATTACTGATGCAATTATCTGGTTTTGTCGCACTTTAAAGCTGTCAAAGCTCCGAAAGATGGCTAATTGATTTAGCAGAACAATTAAAAGCGCTGCAATCAATGAGAGAAGCAGAAGCGGATGTTCCGATGTAGGGAGAGCTCCCAATATTGGGATCGCCGGAAGTGAACTAACATCGATATTTGTTGGCGAAATATGAGTTCCAAGCCCTAAAGAAAATCCAGTTCCGAAAAGATATGAGATTCCAGCCAGTGCAATATTTGGTAGATAAAGTAATTGTAAAAGTGTAAAGAGCAAGCCACCCATAATTCCAGGTTGAATAACGACAGCTAGAGATTTAACAATTTGGAAATGCAGTATGAGTGATATGGCTATAACAATCATCGTCAGGCCAAATAGCGTCAAAAATGAATATGTGATTAATCTGAACCGAGCGAAGAATGAGGCTTGATAATCAATGGTTGCACTTAACGAAATAACCAGAATAAAGATTGGAGTGAGGACAATATTCGGCTTGATATTTTCACTCTGTGCGAGAACCGCTGCAAGTGTTGCAATGGCTGTGTACCAAAGAACTATGAAAGATCTTGCTCCACGTGGATTGTTTAGGAAATCACTCGCCCGGCGAAACCCACTTCGTACTGCTAACCACGGAAATATCAAAGCACCGATTGGCAAAAAAGTTAGCGCCCCGGTTGAGAAGGCAGAAGTCAGGGCTAATTTGAAGGGAACTAAGTGGCTACCTAACCAGATCCAGATAGCCGCGCGAATCGGATCAGATGTATTTCCACTTGTACTTCCTGCTGTAGACCAAGCGAATAGCGCAATAAAACTAAGCGGCAATAAGGTAAAAGCCACACTTCGCAGCGCCTGTTGAAAAGTAACCAGCAGGATGCGGCCCAAGTTAGTTAACCTTTTTTATTATTTAAAATAGTGCGCATCAACTGCGCTGCTTCACTTGGTGTTTTACCGACGCTAACTCCAACAGCTTCTAGTGCGCTCTGCTTTGCGGCAGCAGTTCCAGATGAACCAGAGACAATTGCACCAGCATGTCCCATGGTTTTGCCTTCTGGAGCAGTGAATCCTGCAACATAACCGACTACTGGCTTAGTTACATATTCTGCAATAAATGCAGCTGCGCGTTCTTCTGCATCACCACCGATTTCACCAATCATTACGATGGCATCGGTATCTGGATCATCTTGAAATGCGCGTAAGCAATCTATATGTGTAGTCCCAATTATTGGATCTCCACCGATTCCTACCGCGGTACTTATTCCAAAATCACGCAATTCATACATCATTTGATAGGTCAAAGTTCCAGATTTAGAAACGAGGCCAATTCGACCAGGGCCAGTTATATCTGCTGGAATAATTCCAAGATTAGATTTACCAGGACTTATCAAGCCTGGGCAATTTGGACCAATGAGTCGAGTTGTTCCCTTTGAGAGCGCATAAGCGTAGAAGGCTGCTGAATCATGAACCGGAATTCCTTCGGTGATTACAACGACTAACGGCAACTTGGCGTCAATTGCATCAATCACTG
>CAEZUQ010000009.1_pt1 | contig 14292 bp, 12 predicted proteins | sample 7264521 | NCBI WGS metagenome assembly CAEZUQ01 (sample SAMEA6813834, study PRJEB35770) | uncultured Actinomycetes bacterium | biome: Freshwater; feature: Freshwater reservoir; material: water | place: Czech Republic | collected 2016-04-20 | depth 0.5m m | reverse complement strand
TCGCATCACACAGTCGAAGACACCTCTTTAGCTTTTGGTCAGGCACTTAGAGAGGCGCTGGGCGATAAGGCCGGAATTCGACGCTTCGGCGATGCAATGGTTCCCTTGGATGAAGTTTTAGTTCAAGCAGCGGTTGATCTATCGGGCCGACCATATTTAGTCCATCGCCAACCAGAAATTGTGGAATTGATAGGGACGGTTGATACAACACTTGGTCGCCATATTTGGGAGTCAATTGTTGCTGAAGCAAGAATTGCACTTCATGTTCGAGTCTTAGAAGGTCGCAACGCACACCATGTATTTGAAGCGCAATTTAAAGCTGTAGCCCGAGCTCTGAGAGATGCTTGCGCAATCGATAGCCGCATTTCAGGCATTCCATCGACAAAAGGCTCTCTTTGATCGCAATTCTTGATTATGGTTCTGGCAACTTACGTTCTGCCGAGCGGGCATTTCAATTAGCATCGGAAAAAGTTGTGGTTACCAATGATCCGCAAACCTGCTTAGAAGCAGATGGTTTAGTTGTCCCAGGTGTTGGCGCATTCGCCGCTTGCATGGATCAACTAATTGGTGTCGGAGGTGATGACATCATTGCGAATCGAATTGCAAAATCCCTACCTATCTTTGGGATATGTGTCGGGATGCAAATTTTCTTTGATTCGAGTTCCGAGAAAGGTGTGCATAAAGGCCTCGGCGCTCTTGCTGGTGAAGTTAGCAAGATTTCAGCACCGATACTCCCGCATATGGGTTGGAACACGGTGCTCGCTCCAAGTAATTCGTTACTTTTCAAAGGCGTTGAGAATGAGCCCTTCTATTTCGTGCATTCATTTGCCGCAAAAAGCGAAATTCCAGGTGCACTAAATACAACATCAAACTATGGTGAAAATTTCATCGCAGCAGTGGAGAGAGAAAACCTTGTTGCCACACAATTTCATCCGGAAAAGAGTGGTTCTGCTGGTGCAACGCTGATTAGCAATTGGGTGAAATCACTATGACCCAGCAACGCTTAGAACTTCTTCCAGCGATTGATGTTAAAGATGGGCGAGCAGTTCGCTTGGTTCAAGGTGAACTTGCTAAAGAAAGTAGTTATGGCTTACCTGTTGAAGTAGCTCACGATTTTGTAGCGCAGGGAGCGGAGTGGATTCATCTCGTCGATCTTGATGCGGCATTTGGGATTGGTAGTAATTTTGATTTGATTCAAGAGGTTATAAATGGCGTTGATATAAAGATTGAACTTTCAGGTGGAATTCGTGATGAAGAATCGCTCCTTAGAGCACTTTCTACCGGATGCACTCGAGTAAATTTGGGAACGGCTGCGATTGAAAATCCCGAATGGACAGCAAAAGTTATCTCGGAATATGGTCCAAGAATTGCAGTTGGGTTAGATGTACGCGGACACACTCTTGCGGCTCGTGGTTGGACCAAAGAGGGTGGAAACCTCTTTGAGATGATTGAAATTTTAGATCGCGCTGGTTGCGAACGCTACATAGTTACTGATGTGGCCAAGGACGGAACTCTGACCGGGCCTAATCTCGAATTGCTCAAAGAAGTATGTGCGGTTACGAAAGCACCTGTAGTTGCAAGTGGTGGTGTTTCAGTTATTCAAGATTTAATAGATTTGCGGTCGCTAACAAGTATTGGAATCGAAGGAGCAATCGTCGGAAAGGCGATTTACTCTGGTTCATTTACTTTGACCCAAGCGTTGGAAGCCGCTGGCTAGTGACTCTCGCAAAACGAATAATTCCTTGTCTCGATGTAGCTGGTGGACGAGTGGTCAAAGGTGTGAATTTTAGAAATTTGATTGATGCTGGCGACCCAGTTGAACTTGCAAAGAGATACGATTTAGAAGGAGCTGATGAGTTAACATTTTTAGATATCTCTGCGAGCGTTGAAGAACGATCAACAACTTTAGAGATAGTGCGAAGGACGGCAGAAGAAGTTTTTATACCTTTGACCGTTGGTGGTGGAATTAGAAGCGCAGCGGATGTTAATGAATTATTGCGAGCTGGCGCAGATAAAGTTTCGGTGAATACCGCTGCGCTTGCGAGACCCGATTTGATAAATGAAATTTCGGATCGCTTTGGAAACCAAGTTCTTGTTCTTTCGGTTGATGCTAGACGAGCTGGAACTAAATCAGGTTTTGAAGTTACAACACATGGTGGCAGAGAGAGCTCTGGAGTTGATGCGTTAGCCTGGATAGAGGAAGGAATTTCACGGGGGATTGGTGAAATTCTCCTTAATTCAATGGATGCAGATGGCACTAAGTCCGGCTTTGATTTAGAAATGCTTAGAGTTGTCCGAGAAATTTCGAGCGTGCCTGTTATCGCTAGCGGGGGAGCTGGCGAGATAGCCGATTTCGGCAAGGCAATATCAGCTGGCGCAGATGCCGTCCTAGCTGCGAGTGTTTTCCATTTTGGCGAATTTACAATCTCTGATGTCAAGAAAGATTTAGCAAAACAGGGTTTTCCAATTCGCCCAATCCACTAAATGGTGGAGAATATGCTGGTGCCAAACATTCCGACTTCAATTAGCGAGCGCCTTGCAACGGGTGAATTGATCGCTGCGATTGCGCAGGACGCTGATACTAATGAAGTCTTGATGCTGGCTTGGATGAATTTTGAAGCACTGACCAGGACGCTAGATTCTAAACAGGCAACATACTGGAGTCGGAGCAGAGAGAGCCTCTGGCTTAAGGGCGAAAGTTCTGGCCATTTTCAGGAAGTAAAGTCAATTTCTTACGACTGCGATAGCGATGCCCTCTTATTGAAAGTTTCTCAAATTGGTTCTGCTTGCCACACCGGAGAGCGCAGCTGCTTTCATAATGAAATTGAACTCGTATGATTCAAGTTTTACTGGTGGCGATATCATTTTCTATCGGTGGCTACTTAATCTACAGATTTTCGCGTCGCGGAATTTCCAAGCGGTATGAACGCAAGCCGCAAACTCCTTGGAACGCTCTTAGTGAAGGAATAGATCCAACTTTATGATTCAAAATACACTCAATAAAATATCGAGGTTTCAACCGTGGCTTACCCTGCTATTTCGATTAGTTCTTGGTGGCGTTCTCTTAGTTGCGGGGGCGCTGAAAGTTACCGATCCATATGCATCGGCGACTTCGGTTAGGGCTTATCAAATTTTGCCGGTTCACATCGCAAATTTTCTAGGTTTCGTACTTCCATTTGCAGAAGTTGCACTAGGCATATTTTTAGTTGTGGGAATCTGGGTCCGTTGGACCGCGGTACTTGGGTCGGCCTTAATGATTATCTTTATCGTCGCCATCGCGCAGGCCTGGATTCGGGGAATCTCCTTAGATTGTGGGTGCTTCGGCAAAGGTGGTCTCAGGGATACCAAGGAACTTCCGGTACTGAGCTATACCTTAGAAATTGCTAGGGATATCTTCCTTGCCCTCTTCGGCGGTTATTTATATCGCTTCCCTCAGGGTAAATTAGGGCTCGACAAATAAGACAAATAATGGCTCTTTTGGATTTTGATGATGATAGGAGATTTTGATGGCTGCAAATAATTCGGGCGATAAAGGTTTACGTGCGATTGTAATTGGAATGATTCTCTTTGTTCTGGCAATCACCGGAATCTTCATCTACCTAGATAAGAAGCCAGTGACGAATGCGGTAGCTCCAGCATCGATCTCAAAAGTTGATGGTTCCGGCCTAGTATTCAATCCAAAAGTGAAACCTCAAATCGATATCTGGGAAGATTTTCAGTGCCCAGCCTGTCGCGACTTCGAGGCAATCAATAATGACTATTTGAAGAAAATCATTGCCGAGGGTAAGGCTAAAGTTGTCTATCACCCACTTACATTTATTGGTGCTCGTTCAACGACTGGAATGAACGAATCTATTATTGCGGCGAATGCAGCGGCTTGCGCGATGGATGAAGGAAAGTTCCTTGAGATGCATGAGATTCTCTATCAAAATCAAGCGTCTTCAGAGAACTCTGGCAAATTTACCGATGTATATATGATTTCATTGGGAAGCAAAATCGGCTTAACTTCTATGAAGTTTCAAAATTGCGTAACTGGTGGAAACTATAATCTTTGGACTGAATCAAGCTCTTCTTACGCAGCAGTTAAGAATGTGAATTCAACTCCTACGGTTTTTGTAAATGGTAAAGAGTTAGATCGAGAAGGCGGAGAATATGGCGATCCAACCAAATTCCAAGCTGCTCTTGCTGCTGGTGGAGTCAAGTAATTTCTAAAAGATTTCGCTTATGAAATCATTTATCCCAACTCCAAGATCCTCGGTCTTGGAGTTGGGTTTTTTTACTCTGCATTATTACGCAATTTGTATTCTGCTGGGAATTGTTACTGCTATCTGGCTCACCAAGAGACGGTACAACGCGCAAGGTGGCGACATAGACGAGATATCTGATTTGGCGCTCCTTATTGTGCCGCTTGGAATTATCGGTGGTCGGCTTTATCACGTAATTACTTCGCCTCAAAAATATTTTGGTAGTGGCGGTTCGCCAATATCGGCGCTAAAAATTTGGGAGGGTGGCTTAGGAATTTGGGGCGCAATTTCTCTCGGCGCTCTAGGAGCCTTCCTCTACTACAAAAAAAGTGAACGCTCACTCTCATTCGCAAGCCTTGCCGATGTGATCGCGCCGGGCCTTCTTATTGCTCAAGGAATTGGCAGATTTGGCAATTGGTTCAATGGTGAATTATTTGGTCGACCAACAAATATTCCTTGGGCGCTTCAAATTCCGATAGGAAAGCGACCAATTGGTTTTGAAAACTTTGCAACTTTTCATCCAACATTTCTTTATGAGGCTATTTGGTGTTTCTTCATCGCCGCCATAATTCTTCGTCTCGATTTGTTCAAGAAGTTGGCTGGCACAGGTGCAATATTTACCTTCTATGTGTCAAGTTATTCATTTGGGCGCCTCTTTATTGAGGCGATTCGAATTGATGATGCAAATCTGATTCTTGGGCTGCGATTGAATATCTGGGTCGCTGCGAGCTTATTTTTGGGCGCTGGCGCTTTTTTTCTACGCGAAATCGCAAAATATCGCAAAAAATAAAGCCAGGGGGATAAGGTTTAGCCATGCCATTGCAAGATGTTTATTTGAGAAACACTCACCATAAGATTCATAAAGCGGGTTGGCTAAGGGCAGCAGTTCTTGGGGCTAATGATGGTCTGGTTTCAACGGCGAGTTTGATGATCGGTGTTTCTGCCGCGCAAGCGGACTCCTTCTTAATTACAGCAGGAGCAGCAGGAATCGCTGCAGGTGCAATGTCTATGGCAGTCGGCGAATACATTTCAGTCCGCTCTCAAAATGATATTGAAGAAGCAGATAGATTGCTTGAGATTGAACATCTAGAAGTTGATCCAGAGGGTGAGCTCGAAGAGTTAATCGAAATTTATATGAACCGAGGTTTAGATCGCGAACTTGCAAATAAAGTCGCGCAAACTATGACCGAGCGAGATGCGCTAGAAGCTCATTTACGAGATGAACTAGGACAACATCCACACACCAAGGCCCGTCCAGTTCAAGCTGCTCTTGCATCAGCCATTAGTTTCACCCTTGGTGGCCTAGTTCCATTTGCTGGGGCTCTAGCTCCAACGCTTGGCACGAAGGTGATGAGCATCATTGGTTTTACTTTAGCTGGCCTAGTAGGAACCGGAGTCCTAAGTGCCCGCACGGCTGGCTCCCCATACGGAAAGACCACCCTTCGAATTCTCATAGGTGGCTCACTTGGAATGTTGATTACCGCAGGAATTGGATCTTTAGTTCACTTGACGGGTATTTAAATCTCGCCTCACTTGCTATCCTTCAACCTTCAAGAACAGTAAGAAAATCGTTGGGCCACTGTCGTCCCGATGCCCCTAATAAATATTTCTGGAGCCATCGTGACTTTGTTTTCGACAGTGCCTTTAGCGCAGGGTTTGTATGACCCATCCCAAGAACACGATTCTTGTGGAGTTGCAATGGTCGCTACGTTAAATAAAAAGGCCACTCACGAGATAGTTTCGCAAGGGTTAACGGCGCTTCGAAATATGGAGCACCGCGGTGCAACTGGTGCAGAGCCAGATAGCGGCGATGGCGCGGGAATCTTAATTTGTATTCCAGATGCTTTCTATCGTGAAATTGTAGATTTCAAACTTCCAGAAGTTGGCAAATATGCCACGGGAATCATCTTCGTTGATAAATCTTTCACAGATCGTGCGGCGCTTGAAGCGATAGCAGTCGAAGAAGGACTAAATATTCTTGGTTGGCGGGACCTTCCAGTTGAAACCAAATCGATTGGTAAGACGGCACTTTCGGTCATGCCAAAATTTGAGCAAGTATTTATCTCTGGCACGAACGATGAATTCGATCTTGATTTAGAGCGAAAAGCATTCTGCTTCCGTAAACGTATAGAGCATAGTTTTCCAGTTTACGTTCCTTCACTTTCAGTTCGCACAATCGTCTATAAGGGCATGCTCACAACTGGACAGCTTGAAGAATTCTTCCCGGATTTATCTGACACCCGAGTTACTTCAACTTTGGCACTTGTTCACTCTAGATTCTCCACAAATACTTTTCCATCATGGCCGCTTGCACATCCATATCGGTATATCGCACACAATGGTGAAATCAATACCGTGCGTGGAAATCGCAATTGGATGCGCGCTCGTGAATCTTTATTAGCGAGTGAAATAATTCCAGGTGATTTAAATCGGCTTTTCCCAATTGTAGATAATTCTAGTAGTGACTCTGGTTCGTTTGATGAGGTTTTGGAGTTGCTCTATCTTGGAGGTCGCTCTCTACCTCATGCAGTTTTAATGATGATTCCAGAAGCTTGGGAGAACCATGCGACGATGTCACAGAAGCGAAGAGATTTTTACGCCTTCCACTCCACAATCATGGAACCGTGGGATGGGCCTGCGTGTATCACTTTCACCGATGGAAAACAGATCGGTGCAGTTCTAGATCGAAATGGACTTCGACCTTCCAGATATTGGATTACCAAAGATGGACTTGTAGTACTCGCAAGTGAGTTCGGTGTGCTTGATTTTAAACCGGAGGAGATCGCAAGTAAGGGTCGATTAAAACCAGGCCGAATGTTCCTAGTAGATATTGAAGCCGGAAGAATTATTGAAGACGATGAAATTAAAGATGGCTTGGCTAACGCCGCTCCATATGGTGAGTGGTTACACGCAGGATTAGTACGACTTGAAGATCTGCCAGCGCGTGAACATATCGTTTATCCGCACTCTTCAGTTTTGCGTCGGCAACGTGCATTTGGCTATACCGAGGAAGAAATTCGAATCATCCTTACACCGATGGCAAAGAACGGCGGGGAAGCCCTCGGTTCAATGGGAACTGATTCGCCTATTGCAGCAATTTCTGCAAAGCCAAGGTTGCTCTTCGATTACTTCTCACAACTTTTCGCTCAAGTCACAAATCCACCATTAGATGCAATACGCGAAGAATTGGTTACGAGTTTAGGTGGATCGGTCGGACCGGAATTTAACCTGCTCGATCCAGGACCGGCATCATGTCGCCAGATAGCACTTGATTTCCCGGTTATTGATAATGATGAACTTGCAAAATTAATTCACGTCAATGCCGATGGTAATCAACCTGGGTTTGCAGCCCATGTTGTTCGAGGATTGTTTCCAGTACAAGGTGGCGGGGAAGCTCTAGCAAATCGCATTACTGAAATTCGCCAAGAAGTTTCGCAAGCGATAAAAGACGGTGCCCACATTATTGTTCTCTCTGATCGAGACGGTGATGCTGAAGATGCACCGATTCCATCACTACTCTTAACAGCTGCAGTTCACCACCATTTGATTCGCGAGAAGACCCGCACAAAAGTTGGCCTGATCGTTGAGTCTGGCGAAGTTCGTGAAGTGCACCATGTTGCCCTTCTTGTTGGTTTTGGTGCTGCGGCGATTAATCCATATCTTGCAATGGAATCTGCTGAAGATTTAGTTCGCCAAGGTGTAATCACTGGCATCACTCCCGAAAAAGCCGTAGCCAATGTAATTAAATCGCTAGGTAAAGGCGTATTGAAAGTTATGTCGAAGATGGGAATCTCGACCATCGCTTCTTATACCGGTGCTCAAGTTTTTGAGGCAATTGGTCTATCGCGAGAAGTTGTTGATGAGTATTTTGTTGGCGTTACATCAAAACTCGGTGGCGTATCAATCGATTTGATTGCGCAAGAGACAATTAAGCGACACCACATTGCATACCCTCCTGGTGGCGAAATACCTGGAACTAAGCGACTACCAATCGGTGGTGAATATCAGTGGCGCCGTGAAGGTGAACCACATCTATTTGATCCTGAAACAGTATTCGCACTCCAGCATGCAACTCGCAATAAGCGATATGACATATTCAAACGTTATACAAACCGAGTCGACGACCAATCAAAACGCCTAATGACACTTCGCGGTCTATTTGATTTCAAGGTTGGACTGCGGCCAGCGATTTCAATTGATGAAGTTGAAAGCCGCTCTGCAATTATTAAGCGCTTCTCTACCGGCGCTATGTCCTATGGCTCTATTTCAGCAGAGGCTCATGAAACATTGGCAATTGCCATGAACCGACTGGGTGGCAAATCAAATACTGGTGAAGGTGGCGAAGATCCGGATCGTTATGTTTTAGAGGCGAATGGTGATTCTCGTCGCTCCGCAATCAAGCAGGTTGCATCTGGACGTTTTGGCGTTACTAGCGAATATCTGGTTAATGCAGATGACATTCAAATCAAGATGGCACAAGGTGCCAAGCCCGGTGAGGGCGGCCAACTTCCCGGCGGCAAGGTTTATCCATGGATTGCAAAGGTTCGTTATTCGACTCCAGGTGTTGGGCTGATTTCACCGCCACCGCATCACGATATTTATTCAATTGAAGATCTTGCTCAATTAATTCACGATTTAAAGAATGCAAATAAAAATGCACGTGTACATGTGAAACTTGTAGCCGAGGTAGGCGTGGGAACTGTTGCCGCGGGTGTCAGCAAAGCGCATGCTGATGTGGTTCTAATTTCCGGCCACGATGGCGGAACCGGAGCTTCTCCACTTACTTCGCTAAAACATGCGGGTGCGCCGTGGGAACTTGGACTTGCTGAAACTCAGCAGACTTTAATGCTAAACAAACTACGCGATCGAATTGTTGTTCAAGTCGATGGTCAAATGAAGACCGGCCGGGACATTGTTATTGCAGCACTTCTAGGTGGCGAAGAGTTTGGATTTGCGACCGCCCCACTCGTTGTTTCAGGATGCGTAATGATGCGCGTATGTCATCTCGATACCTGCCCGGTTGGTGTTGCTACTCAGAATCCTGAACTGCGTGCACGCTTTAGCGGAAAACCAGAATTTGTCGAAACATTCTTTGAGTACATCGCAGATGAAGTTCGTGAATATTTAGCCGCCCTTGGCTTTAGAACGCTAGAAGAGGCGATCGGTCAGGTTGAATACCTGGAGACGAAAGCTGCCATTAATCACTGGAAAGCCAGTGGATTGGATTTATCACCGCTACTTGCCCCACCTGCATTTGGCGATGACTCACCTCGCCACAACACAACAAAACAGGAACACGGGCTCGCTGGTGCTCTCGACAATAAGTTAATTGAACTTGCCTCCGCCGCGTTAACTAAAAGCGAGAACGTAAATATTGAAATGGCGATTAAGAATGTAAATAGAACTGTCGGAACCATGTTGGGATCAGAAATAACTCGAAAGTTCGGCGGTGCCGGACTGGCCCCAGACACAATAAATGTTTCATTCCACGGAACTGCTGGAAACTCTTTCGGTGCATTTATTCCAAGAGGTCTCACTCTTCGCCTCTATGGCGATGCAAACGACTATGTAGCTAAAGGTTTATCGGGTGGTCGCGTAATCGTTCGCCCTGACGAGAAGGCCTCATTTAAATCTGAAGAGAATGTAATCGCCGGAAATGTAATTGGTTACGGTTCAACTTCTGGTGAAATCATGATTAGCGGACGAGTGGGCGAGAGATTCTGTGTCAGAAACTCGGGCGCTACTGCGATAGTAGAAGGAATTGGCGATCACGGTTGTGAATATATGACCGGCGGTATCGCTTTAATTCTGGGACACACAGGTCGCAACTTTGCAGCCGGCATGTCTGGTGGGCGAGCATTTGTTCTAGATTTGGATCCAGATTTGGTTAATACCGAAATGGTAGATGTTTTAATCTTGCCTGCTGATCAAGAAATAGTTGTTCGAGATTTAATCTCTAAGTTCGCTTCAGAAACTGGTTCGAGAATTGCTGAAAAGTTGTTGGCAAATTGGAGCGAGTCCAAGAAGCGCATCTCAATGGTGATGCCTCGAGATTATGCTCGCGTGCTTGCAGCAATGGAGAGAGCAGAGCGCGAAGGTTTACCAGTTGATGAAGTTGTAATGGAGGCGCTAAATGGCTGACCCAAAGGGTTTCTTGACTACACCTAGGCAGACTCCAACTCGTCGCCCGGTTGATGTTCGAATCCGCGACTGGAAAGAAGTTTATGAAGAGCAAGATTTTCAAGTTCTCCAGAAGCAAGCCGGTCGCTGCATGGATTGTGGAATTCCGTTCTGCCACCAGGGCTGTCCTCTTGGAAATCTAATCCCGGAGTGGAACGATTTAATCTGGCGCGGTGAAACACGTGAGGCCATTGATCGCCTGCACGCAACTAACAACTTCCCAGAATTTACTGGCCGACTATGCCCAGCCCCTTGTGAAACGGCATGCGTGGTTGGAATAAACGCCCCAGCTGTAACCATTAAACAAGTTGAACTTCGCACAATTGAAGAAGCCTTCGCAAATGGTTCAGTAGTTCCTCTTCCATCCGAGCGACTTACTGGAAAAACAGTTGCAGTGATTGGTTCTGGACCTGCCGGTCTAGCCGCGGCACAGCAGTTAACTCGCGCCGGACATACTGTTGCAGTTTACGAACGTGGCGCAAAACCTGGCGGATTATTGCGATATGGAATTCCAGAATTCAAAATGGAGAAATCTATTTTAGATCGCAGAATCTCTCAGATGGAGGCGGAAGGAACTCGTTTTCGAAGCGGAATTAACGTTGGCGTAGATATAACTGGAAGTGAACTTCGAACAAAATACGATGCAATTGTTCTTGCCGTGGGAGCTACAAATTGGCGTGACATCCAAGTTCCAGGTCGCGAACTCAAAGGAATTTATCAGGCAATGGAGTATCTACCTTGGGGAAATAAACAAGGTCTCAATGAATTGAACGAAGCCCCACCAATAAATGCATCGGGTAAGCATGTGATTATTCTCGGTGGCGGAGATACTGGCGCGGATTGTTTAGGAACTGCAATTCGCCAAGGTGCGGCCAGCGTTACTCAACTAGAGATCATGCCAAGGCCAACCGAAGAGCGTCCCGCATCTCAACCTTGGCCAACATATCCAATGATTTATCGGGTGAGCAGCGCACACGAAGAGGCAGGAGAGCGGTTATTCGCGGTTTCTACAGAAGAATTTCTTGGTGACGATTCTGGTAATTTGCGCGCAATTAAATTGGTTGAAACAGAGTTAGTAAATGGAAAATTTGAAAAGGTTGCTGGCTCCGAGAAAGAACTGCCTGCTGATTTAGTATTTCTTGCAATGGGATTTGTTGGACCCGAGAAATCAGAGTTACTTACACAACTAGAAGTTAATTTTGATGAGCGAGGAAACATCGCTCGAGATGGAAAGTATGGAACTAATATTGAAGGCGTCTATGTTGCAGGAGATGCTGGACGTGGTCAATCACTTATTGTCTGGGCTATCGCCGAAGGTCGTAGCGCGGCCGCAGCTGTCGATGAATTCTTAGTGGGTGAAACTCAACTTCCTGCGCCAATCGAGCCAACTGCACGTCCTATGATGGTTTAGTTGGTTTATTCCATACAATTAATAACGATACATTTAATCAAAATCTAGAAATAGCGAATATCCGAAGAGAAGGTTTAATAAATGCGTAGAGCAAAGATTGTTTGCACAATGGGCCCGGCGGTTGAATCACCAGAAAAGGTCGAGCAACTAATTGCTGCTGGCATGAACATGGCGCGGTTGAATCTTTCACATGGCGGGTATCCAGAACATCAAGCACGCCTTGATGCAGTTCGAAGAGCAGCAGCAAAGGCTGGAGTTGCAGTCGCGGTATTGGTCGACCTGCAAGGTCCGAAGATTCGTCTTGCTCGATTTGAAAGCGGACCACATGATCTGGCTCGCGGAGATATTTTTACAATTACTACAGATGAGGTTTCTGGAACCAAGGAGCGTGTCGGAACCACTTACAAAGGGCTTCCCGGAGATTGCAAAGCAGGGGACCGGATCCTAATTGATGATGGCAAGGTCACCGTAGAAGTTATTGAAGTTAAAGGAAACGATGTAATTACAAAATGTGTCGAACCAGGAGCGGTAAGCAATAACAAGGGAATTAATCTCCCAGGTGTAGCAGTTTCGGTTCCAGCTCTCTCCGAGAAAGATAAAGAAGATTTACGTTGGGGCTTGCGCGCAGGTGCAGATTTTATTGCGCTCTCCTTCGTGCGAAATGCATCAGATATCGTCGATGTACATCGCATAATGGATGAAGAGGGAATTCGTCGCCCGGTAATCGCAAAAATTGAGAAGCCGCAAGCCGTCGATAATTTAGAAGAAATTATCGCGGCCTTCGATGGCATCATGGTGGCGCGCGGTGATCTCGGCGTTGAAATGCCAATAGAAGAAGTTCCACTAGTTCAAAAGCGTTGTGTAATGCTCTCTCGTGAAGCAGCTAAGCCTGTGATTGTTGCTACTCAAATGTTGGATTCCATGATTTCTAATTCGCGACCTACTCGAGCCGAAGCGACCGACTGTGCAAACGCTGTTCTAGATGGTGCTGATGCCTTAATGCTTTCGGGTGAAACCAGCGTTGGTGAATTCGCAATAGAAGCAGTTACAACTATGGCGCGCATTATTGAACGAACTGAAGAAGCAATGCTTGACCGAATTCCGGCGCTACGCCACGAACCACGCACCAAAGGTGGGGCAATCACAAAAGCTGCAACCGAGGTCGGTGCAATAGTTGATGCTAAATATTTAGTCGCCTTCACCCAAAGCGGAGATTCAGCTAGAAGAATGTCGAGACTTCGCTCGCCAATTAGAATTTTGGCATTCACTCCCGAAGAGGCTGTTTACAATCAACTTGCCTTAACTTGGGGCGTTGAGTCAAAGATTACCCACATGGTTTCACACACTGATGAAATGGTTGCCCAGGTTGATCGAATTCTTATCGATTCAAATAGCGCACAAAAAGGGGATAACGTCATAATTGTGGCTGGCTCACCTCCAGGAATACCTGGTTCCACTAATGCGATGCGTGTTCACCGTGTTGGAGATGCAGTCGAAGGAATTGCTCCCGCATATCGTAAGTAGTTAAAGTAGGGGCTGGTAATTCCATAACAGCGCCTCGGTACTCCAACGGTAGAGAGGGCGGACTCAAAATCCGCACAGTGTCGGTTCAAATCCGACTCGAGGCACGTGAGCCAAAATAGAACCGCAAGAATTCTAGTTGCGGAAGATGAAGCGTTGATTCGACTTGACCTTGTTGAAATGTTAACTGAGGCCGGTTACGAAGTTGTAGCGCAAGCCACCAATGGCATTGAAGCAATTGCATTGGCCAAAGAATTCAAACCTGATCTTGCGATTCTCGATGTGAAAATGCCAGAACTAGATGGAATTTCCGCGGCGCAAGAGATAATTGAAATTTCCCCAGTCCTAATGCTCACCGCCTTTAGTCAGAAAGAATTGGTCGAACGGGCTAGAGATGCTGGTGTTATGGCCTATGTTGTTAAGCCATTTAGTATCAATGATTTAACGCCAGCGATAGAAATTGCAATGAGTAGGCATTTACAAATGCGTTCGCTCAAAGAGGAAGTAGCTGATTTACACGAACGCCTTGAGACCAGAAAAATCGTAGATCGCGCCAAGGGGATTTTGATGGCAGCGATGAATCTGAGTGAGCCAGAGGCCTTTAGCTGGATTCAGCGGGCAGCCATGGATCGTCGAATCAGCATGAAGGCGGTCGCGCAAGCGGTTATTTCCCCTGATTCAGTTCCAGAGCGCTAGATACCCTTATTTGGCCGCTTAGGGATATATAACAATCGCATAAACAAGGCTTAAATGGCGGAATTTAACTTGAGTTCACCTGTAGTTCACCTATAGCCTTCACTCCTCCCTGTCCCGGGACGGAAATATCAAGCTGTGGAAACACAGAAAACAGGAAGGTCTACATGAATAAGAACTCAAAGCGCGTTCTTGCTGTAGTTGCTGCATCTGCTCTTGCATTTGGAACAGTTGTAACATCAC
>CAEZUQ010000008.1_pt1 | contig 14519 bp, 9 predicted proteins | sample 7264521 | NCBI WGS metagenome assembly CAEZUQ01 (sample SAMEA6813834, study PRJEB35770) | uncultured Actinomycetes bacterium | biome: Freshwater; feature: Freshwater reservoir; material: water | place: Czech Republic | collected 2016-04-20 | depth 0.5m m | reverse complement strand
GACTGATTCAGCAACATTTGTTTAAAGCCATTGCTCATGACGATCACCATAGCTTTTGACATAAACTCTTCAGCTACTTGAGGCCTATCTAAATTCACGTTAACCATGAGAATATTGAAAATTAGCTTCTCCCGTGGAGTTCTAGTAGGCAATGAAGCGATTGCCGCTTTCGCTTCTGCTCCACCTTTTCGCATCTTTATTGCCGCTGCGATAATTGAAACTGTTGGACGGCTTGGAGTTCGATAAACAATTTCTGCCATTCGTTCAAAATCACGGAGAATAGCTCTAATTATCAACTCATGTTCATCAACTACTCTAAATAAATCATAATGAAATCTAGGGATACTCAACTCTGCACTAATCTTACGGATTCGCTGAAGTCCTGCCGTAGGACGCCCAAGTTGAGATTCAATTAACGCATGCTTTGCTTCGAGAGCTGCTTGCCATGCGCCCACATGAAACTTTCTTGCATCCATTACATAGCTCTCAATTAGAGCAATTGCTTCATTCTCTTCACCTGTCTCACGCAGTACTTCTGCCGCGCAATAAGCCATGTCGTAGGACAACCAAGCACCGGTTGCACCAACCTTCTTTGTCTCTTCCATTACATATCTGGCGAGATCAAGTGCGACCTGTAAGTGGCCTTCGGCAAGGGCGAACATGGCTTCAATTGCGGGCAGGTGAAGTGCGGACTCCAATGGATTTGGAGGGGGCATAGTTTTAGATTCTTCGAAAATCTTGCCAAGTTCATCAAAATCTTCCATCAGGAATGCGGCATTAGCAGCTAAACGAAGTGAGAATAAAGATTTTGAAGATTTTTCAACACCATTATTCAATTCAATAACCTTAGTTAAGTTACCCAATCCAAGTGCATGCCTGCTCTCCAAAACCAATAAATCACATTCAATCTTTCCGAAAATTCCAGCAGCTCTGGCTGATATCTCTAATCGCTTACTCTTTACAGATAATTCTTCTAGTGATCCAGTTGCCATCGTCGTATACGCATCGATTAAATCTTCACCTAAATCGCCGATTTCTAAAAATTTGTTTATCAGCGCTTTATTTCTCTGAATTCCATTTGTATCTAAATCCCACAACAACCTACGGACAAATAGCCCAATAAGCTCCTTAGCCCGCTCAATTTCTCCTATTTCTTCAAGATGCAGAATGGCTTCTGGCAATTTATTTGTCTTGACTTTTACTTCTACCGAATTCAATCTTATTTCCTTGGCGTAGTTAGGATTACTTTTGAGTCTCTCCACTATCGCATTTCGGATAAATTCATTTATGTTGAAAACTTCTCCAGTATTTCCGATTTGCCGGACAAAAATTCCCTCATCAGCAAGTCTAAGAAACATCTGTACCTTATTACCGTTTTGAAGTATGAGGTTTGCTTGCTCCTTAGTCACGCTGCTGAAATAGGCTAGCGATTCTAGAATTTCGTAAACACCAGGATCCAAATTTTTTAAAGTAGCCTCAATCATCATCTGACTATCCAGCAGATCTGCTTTTACGGATTGGCCAGATTTGCCGAGGGTCTTAATGGTCATAAGGACTCCGGCAGGCCAATTTTGAACCTTGGAAATTACTTCTTTGTGTTCCTCATAATCAACGCCATAGTTCGCGGCTAATATTTCAATCTCTTCGTCAGTAAACGCTAGATCTACTGGTTTTAACATATGAAATGAATCTATTGAAATTGCTCGTGCATATGAGATTGTGGGCAAATTAATTCTTGTGGTTAAAGTCTTCAGATTAGCGGGTGCAAGCTCGGACCAAAGTTGAGTAAAAGTCTCATTTTCCTTATTTATATTGTGGGCGCCATCAGTTATAAAATTGACTGTAAAACCAATTGTTGCAATTTCGTTAGCAAATTCTTCAACTGCCTGTCTCGGATTGAATTCTTCGGTTCGATATTTTTCAATCCAAGGAGCAGCATCAGGTTTGAAACTTCTTAATGACGAGACACAATGGAAAACTAAATCCTTGAATGAGTCTGTGAGGGCAGGTGTGTACCAAATTGTGCGATCTGGATGCATTGCAGCCCATTGCGCAGCCAAGATAGTTTTGCCAAATCCACTGGGTGCTATGGGAAATACGGCTAGAGGAGCGGGAGTTTCCAGCAAGTCCAGAAGTGATTTGCGCAGAATGAACTGTCGCGGAACCACCGGTGGGGTGATTCGAGATAACGAAACCCCTGGCAATAAATTATAAATAAAATCACCCCCTGTAGGGAGAAATGGTTACATAGGGTGATAGCTATTCCAAGAGTTTTTACTCGGAGCGGTTACTTTTCACCCCTTAATTCACCTACTGCACCCATTGGGACAGCGGGATTTAGTGGGAATTGAGCTGGCACCCTCACATAGACCGAACTCTGAGGCGGCCTTGGATCTAATTCGCCTTTATTTGGCCACATAGAAATCGCACGCTCTGCTTGTGCTGTAATTGTGAGCGAAGGATTTACGCCAAGATTTGCGGTAACGCTCGCACCGTCAACGATATGTAGGGTCGGATAATTCCAAACTCGATGGTACGGATCTATGACTCCGGTTTTATCTGAATCTCCAATTACACAGCCACCGACAAAGTGTGCGGTAAATGGGGCGCCAATTAAATCCCCAACATGTCCCCCCGCAATTCCGCCATTCTTCTCGGCAATCCGCCTAACAACTTCATTTGCCGCAGGTATATAGGTTGCATTTGGGGTATCGCTGTTATTGGTTGAAGTAAGTCGCTTGCCAAAGATTGATTTCTTCATAGAGACCGTCAGGGCCGAATCAACATTCTGCATAACAAGTGCAATAACTGTTCGCTGACTCCATCTTCGAACGTTAAGAACTCTTACCAGCATTGAAGGGTGTCTTACAACCGTTGATAGCCATTGTCTGCGTCGCTCCGATGGTTTATGGCCATCAGTCATAATCGTTTGCAACATTCCCATTACGTTGCTTCCAACGCCGTAACGAACTGGTTCTACATGGGTGTGATCATCCGGAAAGAAAGAAGAGGTAATTGCCGAACCTTTGCTGTAATCAATATCGTTATTCTGCATGAGTGCGCCAGTTAGCGCCTCACTGTTTGTTCTCGATAACTTGCCAAGAGCACCAGAGATTTTAGGTAATACCGCGTCGCTCTTCATTCGGTGCAGAAGTTTCTGAGTGTTGTAAGTTCCAGCCGCGACGATTACATCGTTTGCAGTAAACACGCGTTTGCGACCAAACCAAGATGAGCTCCTGCGAGCATAAATCTTCCAACTTCCATTGCTCTGTTGTTCGACCTTCGTAACAGTGTGTTCGGCAAATACTTTTGCGCCAGCTCCTTCAGCAAGGCCGAGATAATTCTTGGGCAACGTATTTTTCGCATTATTGCGACAACCTGTCATACAGGCGCCGCACTGCAAACAACCTTCACGCTCTGGACCTTTGCCACCAAAGAATGGATCCGCACTTTTAATTCCCGGTCCCTCACCAAAATAAACACCAAGTGGTGCCATCTTGAAGGTATGTCCGACTCCCATTTCGATCGCCACTTCTTTCATTGCAGCATCTGATGGCGAGAAATATGGATTGTCAGCAACTCCGAGCATTCGCGATGCTTGGTCATACCAAGGAAGAAGTTCTGCTTTCCAATCTGTTATATGTCGCCATTGTTTATCATTGAAATAAGTATCGGGTGGAATATATAAAGTATTTGCGTATACAAGTGAACCTCCGCCAACACCGGCGCCAGCAAGTACTAATACATCCGGAAGTGCATGAATTCTCTGGATGCCACGAAGCCCAAGGCGTGGTGCATATAAGAATTTTGAGATTCGCCAAGATGTTTTTGGGAAATCTTTATCTGCAAATCTGCGTCCTGCTTCCAAGATACAAACTCGATAATTTTTTTCGACAAGACGTAGCGCGCTTACTGATCCGCCAAAACCAGAGCCGATTATTACTACATCGAAGTCGCGTTCCATGACCTATTCATACCAAAGTTATTGCTCTAGGGCTAGCACTCAAAGAAATTTGCAACTTAAAACTTTTACGCTTGATTATTCTTTTTGTGCGCCGCTCCACATAAAAAGAATTGGAATTTTTCAATATCCATAGTGGAAAATCTCTACTAAGAGATTGGAGAGTGCCAATGAACGCACTTGATCTAGCTAGGTGGCAATTCGCCATCACTACCGTGTACCACTTTATATTTGTCCCAATCACAATTGGATCTGGTTTCCTTGTGGCTGGTCTACAAACAGCTTGGTATCGAACAAATAAAGATAAATACCTGCGGGCAACAAAATTCTTTGGAAAATTATTCTTAATTAACTTTGCAATAGGTGTTGTTACTGGCATCGTGCAGGAATTCCAATTCGGTATGAACTGGTCTTCCTATAGCCGTTTTGTTGGTGACATCTTTGGTGCGCCACTTGCGATGGAAGGCTTACTCGCATTCTTTTTGGAGAGTACATTCCTTGGACTCTGGATTTTCGGTTGGGATCGCCTCTCAAAGAAGGCGCACCTTGCAACAATCTGGATAGCAGCAGTTGGAACTTTGCTATCTGCATATTTCATTCTTGCGGCTAATGCATTCATGCAACACCCAGTTGGATATGTATTTAATCCGGAAACAGGCCGCGCTGAACTTAAATCAATAGTTGCGGTCTTAACTCAAACCACAGCAGTCTCCGCTTTCTTCCACACAATTCCTTCAGCTTTCTTAACTGCTGGCGCTCTCTTTGCTGGAGTTGCGGGTTGGATGATTCTTAAAGACCGAGATCAAGAAGTTGCTCGGCCTGTTATGAAGACTGGTTTAATCGTAGTTATCGTTGCCTTCGTATTCGTCGGTTTAACCGGTGATTGGTCAGCGCGGATTATGACAAAGCAACAACCAATGAAAATGGCGGCCGCAGAAGCGCTTTATGACACTAAGGCAAATGCGCCATTCTCACTCTTCACAATCGGAACTCTTGATGGCAGCAAATCTGTATTTCAAATTGGACTCCCTTCAGTGCTCTCCTTTATGTCGACAGGTGATGTAAATGGAACAGTTGAAGGCGTGAACGATCTTCAGAAGTCTTATGTTGAGAAATATGGGAAAGGAAATTACACACCAAATATTCCTCTTGCTTATTGGTCATTTAGATTGATGATCGGCTTTGGTGGAATTGCCGCACTCTTCGCACTACTAACGCTCTGGTATATGCGCAAAGGTGGGCTACCTCGTGGCAAGTTCTACCTTCGCACAATGATTGCGCTTCCCTTCCTGCCAATACTCGGCAACTCTTTTGGTTGGATATTTACCGAGAGCGCACGTCAGCCCTGGGTTGTCTTCGGATTATTCAAGACTGCAGATGGCGTAAGTCCTGGCGTAAGTGCCGGGAGCGTCCTCTTCACAATGATTACATTCACTCTTCTTTATGGAGTCCTTGCTGTCATTGAATTCGGATTAATGGTTCGCACAATCAAAGTTGGTACCGATATGACTCCGGTCCAAAGTGGCGAATCTAAAACACTGACAATGGCTTATTAGGAGGAATGGAAAATGTCATTTAATTCAGTCTGGTTCATACTTATAGCTGTTCTCTGGATCGGCTATTTCATTCTCGAAGGCTTCGACTTTGGCGTAGGAATTTTGCTAAAGGTTGTTGCAAAGAATCAAGCGGAACGTCGTGCAGTTCTAACAACACTTGGACCGTTATGGGACGGCAATGAAGTTTGGTTACTGGTTGCGGGTGGAGCAACATTCGCGGCATTCCCAGAGTGGTACGCCACATTATTTAGTGGATTTTATCTACCGCTATTTCTAATCCTTATTTCTTTGATTGTTCGTGGAGTTGCATTCGAATATCGAAGCAAATATGGAAAAGCCCAATGGCGGAATCGTTGGGATAACGCAATCGTTATTGCAAGCTTCATTCCCGCACTTCTTTGGGGCGTTGCCTTTGCAAATATTGTTCGTGGCGTGCCACTTGAGAAAAGTGCTACTGGGGCAATTGAATACGCCGGTGGTTTCTTTAATCTGCTAAATCCTTATGCTCTACTTGGAGGACTTACAACCCTCTCTCTATTCGTAACTCATGGCGCATTCTTCTTAGCTCTTAAGACCGAGGGCGAGATTCGCCAGCGATCAAATGCGATCGGGATCAAGATGGGCTTAGTTACTGCAGTGCTTGCCGTTTCCTTCCTGGGATGGACAATTGGCGCACTAACATCAAAGGCCAGTGTTGTTACTGGATCATTGATTGTTGTTATCTCTTGGCTTGCCGCACTCGCAGCAAATTACAGAGGACGCGAAGGCTGGGCATTCCTCTTCTCTGCAATAACAACAGCGTTCGTAGTTATCACTCTCTTCTTTGGTCTATATCCAAATGTGATGCCAAATATCACTGCTGGCGGACCAGGATTAGATATCTTCAATGCATCAAGTACTCAGTACACGTTGAAAGTTATGACTGTGGTTGCCGCAGTAATGACACCTCTGGTTTTGATTTACCAAGGTTGGACATATTGGGTATTTCGCAAGCGCATAAATCCAAATCAGATTGCTAAACCAGAATCTGGTGTATTGGACTCTCTGAACGCGTGAGACCTGTAGATCCGCGGTTACTGCGATATTCACGCAGTAGCCGCGGTTTTATTTTCACAACCGTAGTGCTCGCGGTGTTGAGCGCAGCAGCAACGATTGCTCAGGCGTGGCTGCTTGCCTCAGTCATAACCAGGTTCTTTGCTTCGCAGCAGAGTTTTTCCGAGAATAAAGCGGCGATAATTTGGCTGGCTTCAGTCTTTGTTTTACGTGCCGCTCTAGCTTTCGGGGTTGATCGCATATCTGCATCTGCTAGTTCTCGAATGCGAAGCGAGCTTCGAAATCAAGTTGTAGCTAAAACTCTAGACTCAGGCGCACGTGATGTCCAAGAACTTGGAAATGCTGGGTTGTCGGTATTAATTACTAAAGGCATAAATGATTTAGATGGATACTTCTCAAAGTTCTTGCCGCAGTTGTTTATTGCCGCAATCGTGCCCGCCGCCGTTGGAATAACTATTGCCACCCAGGATTGGCAAGCCGGATTAATTGTTCTCGCAACTATTCCCTTAATTCCGATCTTTGGCGCCTTAATCGGAAGATTTACTGCAAGTGCGACTGAGAAAAAGTGGCAAAGTCTTGGAATATTAAGTACTTATTTCCTCGACTTATTAAGTGGAATAACAACTCTAAAAGTTTATGGCCGGCATAAGATCCAGAGTGCGAAATTAAAAGAGGTTGGCGATGCATATCGCAGAGAAACCATGGCTGTACTTCGAGTTTCATTTCTCTCTTCACTTGCACTTGAATTAGTTGCAACTCTCTCGGTCGCCTTACTTGCTGTGTCGATTGGATTGAGGCTGGTTAACGGAACCATCGGCCTCCAAACTGGGTTATTTATTCTGGTGATCGCCCCAGAGGTTTACTGGCCGATTCGCCAAGTTGCCGGTTACTTCCACGCAGCCGCAGATGGTCTAGTTGCCTTTGAAAAACTCTTCAAGATTTTGGACCGCCCGGTCGCACACACTGGATCAAGCATCACAAAAATCTCAGCAGTCACCTGGAGTGAATTAATTGTCGAATATCCTGATCGGACTGCAGTGCATATTCCTTCGGGGCAATTCTCAGCAGGAAGTGTTCACTTGCTTGTGGGACCTTCGGGTAGCGGAAAATCAACGTTAGCCAATATTTTATTGGGCTTCATAAAGCCAACTAGTGGTGAGGTAATTCTTAGCACGGATAATGGTGATGTCCCACTTAGTGAAATCAATCTTGAAAAATTACGCAGCCAGATTTCCTGGTTGCCGCAAGAGCCAAAATTTCCAATTGGAACTGTTGCTCAAATCCTGCGGCATGCAAAACCAGATGCGAAAGATTTTGAACTTATAGAAATTTTAGCAAGAGTCGATTTGGATATTGTTGATTTACCATCCGGCCTTCGTACCCCTCTCGGAACTTTAAAGCAGCCGCTCTCTATCGGCCAACTTCGCAAGATCGCTCTAGCTCGTGCGCTATTAAAGGAGAGTCAGATTTTAATTCTTGATGAGCCGACCGCCTCGGTCGATGATGTCAGCGAAAATGTGATTGCAAATATCTTGGCAGAAAAGGCCGAGCAGGGTGTTCTCGTATTGCTTATTACCCACCGCACACAGATGATTTCTGGGGCAAGTAGCGTCACGGATATGGTGAAGTTGAAATGAAGAATTTACTTACTTTGTTGAAACCAAATTGGAAACAACTAGCACTTGGTGGATTTCTAGGTGGACTCTCTCTAGGCGCTGCAGTTGGCTTACTCGCAGCAAGTGCTTGGTTAATTTCGATGGCTTCAACAAGACCTCCGATCTTAGTTTTAGAAGTTGCAATAGTCGCCGTTCGATTCTTCGGTCTCTCTCGTGGAACGCTAAAATATGCCGCACGGATTGTGGAACATGATGCAGCTCTTAAAATTCAAACTACCCTGCGAATAAAAGTGTACGAAGAGATTTCAAAATTCCTGCCATCTACTTTCGTGAAACTTAATCGAGGAAATCTACTTTCCCAGATAATAAGTGATGTAGAACTTGTTCAGGATCTTTGGCTTCGAGTATTCATGCCTTGGTTAAATGCACTAATTGCTGGTGTGAGTGGCCTCGGAATCATCTATTACTTATTACCGAACGCCGGAAGTGCCTTGTCACTTCTCTTCCTAGCCTCGATTTTCTTAATTCCAATTCTTGCCTCGGTAAGTTCGGTGCCGCAGAATGAACGTGAGCATGAAGCCGAACTTTTCTCGCAGGTTATGCAGGTTGCCGAAAGTGCAAACGAAGCACTTGTCTTTAACTTTAAGGGTGATTTATTGATCGAAATGGATATCGCGCAAGATGGGATAGCAATTGCGCAAGAGAGAAACGCCAGACGAGCCGGGTATTCAAGCGCTTTACATATTCTTATCCTGGGCGCAGCATCAATTTCGGCTCTGTATTTTGCGGCGCAAGGCTTTCTAGATAATGAGCTCGCTGGGGTAAATGTTGCAGTCATTGCGCTCCTGCCGCTTGTAATCTTTGAAGGCATCGCAACTTTGCCAACTGCTTTTTCTCAGCTCTCCAAAATAATGGAGGCGGCACGGAATCTTGCGCCTTATCTTGAGAAAACAGAGCTAGAAATTCCTGCGATAGTTTCGAAATCACTCGCCCAAGAAGTAACCATAAATTTTCGAAATATGAATCCGATAATCACAGGCGCTAATTGCGCCCCACTTACTGCAACTGTTGAACCAGGTGAAGTTTTAATCATCATGGGTAAATCTGGATCAGGAAAGTCATCGCTGATTAATTCACTGCTTGGATTTACTGAATTTACTGGAAGTATTGATATCAATGGCGAATCCTTGGCTCCTAAACACGAAGCGCTATTCTCTGTTTTATTGCAAGATGACTATTTATTTGCCACTTCAATTCGTGAAAACATCAAAATTGGAAATCCCGAGGCGACAGATCGGGAAATTCAAGATGCACTCGAAATAGTCGAGCTCAGTGAATTGGTAAGTAAATTGCCAAATGGATTAGATACTCATGTAGGTCCGCTTGGTTATAACTTTTCAGGTGGCGAGAAACAACGTATGAAACTTGCAAGATTGTTGCTTAGGAGCACTCCGGTATTTGTACTAGATGAACCATTTGAATTTTTAGATACTGCTCAAGTAGCACGTATCTCCAAAAGAATTGCAGAATTATTGGCCAGTAAGACGGTGATAATAGTTTCGCACCTTGAATTAGATATTTCGGCGAAGGTAATAACTCTGGTTAATTCGCCTAATTAATGGAGCCCCCCGTCAGGATTGAACTGACGACCTACGCATTACAAGTGCGTTGCTCTACCACTGAGCTAGGGAGGCGTGTTGCAGGGGTAATTATGACACGCAAAAAGCAGTGCTTTGAACCTGTTAATTACGCGGGCAAAATCAGAGTATCTTCGGCAAATGCGCCTTGGAGTCTTGGATGTCGGATCAAATACCATCCATTTACAGGTCGTTGACACACACCCTGGCGCCAGGCCAAATCCAACCTTTAACCACAAGGAAGAACTTCGTTTAACAGAGTATTTGACTGAAGAAAATAAAATTTCAGAAGAAGGTATTACCGCGCTTCGCTTAGCCATCAAAAACGCAGTTGCGCACTCTAAGAACGTTAAAACCGAAGAGCTACTGCCCTTCGCTACCTCAGCACTTCGTGAAGCTGCAAATGGCGCAGAAATAATTGCCGCGATCAATAAGGATTACGAAATTGACTTACAAGTTCTAACTGGTGAAGAAGAAGCAAAGTTAACTTTTCTTGCAGCGCGCAGATGGTTTGGTTGGTCTAGTGGCCGGCTGCTCGTCATTGATATCGGTGGTGGATCTCTAGAAATCGCATCGGGAATTGATGAATCACCTGAAGTCGCTGTGACTCTTCCATTAGGTGCATCTCGTTTAACCAAGAACCACTTGCAAGGAGATCCCTTCACTTCAAAGAGCGTACGTGCCCTTCGAGATTACATTGAATCTCAACTTGAATCAGTTCTTCCAACATTGGTGCGCCATGAAGAATCTGACCGCGCAATTGCAACTAGTAAAACTCTTAGAACCTTAGCCAGACTTTGTGGCGATTGGTATAGCGGCAATGGAAAGACAATCACCATTGATGCCATACGTAAAATTTCCACTCGGCTGGCTGAAATGGATTCTGAAGAACGCACTAAATTGCCTGGAGTTTCGGCGAACCGAGCACGTCAAATTGTTGCTGGTGCATTTGTCACTGAAAGCGTTATGCGAAACCTAGATTTGGATAAGTTAGAAATCTGTCCTTGGGCGCTGCGCGAAGGAATCGTCTTAAAGTATCTGGATTGGACTGAGCACTAAATTAAACGGTTGGAGCTTGGATAACATCTATTTGCAGAACCTTCTTCTTGCCCAAGTAAATCACCCAAGCATCTCCAGGCTTCAATTTATTTTCTGGCAGATCAATGTCAGATTTCTTACTTACTTTCTCTAGCGCTCTTGGTAACACTGGGTTATGGCTGCAAAGCAGAATCGTTTCACCCGTTTTTCTCGCACTATCCGCAAGCTCCTTCGCGTAATCCAAGGATTTATCTTTATTTTTCTCAAAGGTGTACTCACTCAATTTGCTAGTAATTACTGGATCGATATTCAGTGATCTTGTCATTCCGATTACTGTGTCATAGCAACGAACAGCATCTGAAGTGTGGATTTGTGAAATCCCAAAAACTTGATAAATCGCATGCATGCGCTTTGCTTGAAGTTGTCCTAAATTATCTAGCGGGCGATCTTCATCTCCGCTCTGCCATTCACTACGCGCAAGTGCCTTTGCATGGCGCAACATAATTAATTTTGGTGCTTGATATGGCGAATCAATAAAAACATCTAAGATTTCTCTATCGGTGTCCCGAGTCAATCTCGTGCGTGCAGAGTCAATCTCGTGCCATTCAAGCAAATCTGCTTCGCTATTTGCCTGGAAATCTTTGCTGGTTGATAGCGCTTTGGCAGCCCAATAACTAACTTTTTTCAAGCCATCTATTGATTGGTATTCGACATCGCCTAGGTACGGTCCGATCTCGATATCTAGCCCAGTTTCTTCCATAATTTCACGATAGGCACAAGAAATAAGTTCTTCGCCAGAATCCAATTTACCTTTTGGAAAGGACCAGTCGTCATATCTTGGTCGATGAATAATCGCTAATTCAATCTTTGAATCGGCGGTTTCGCGCCATACAACACCACCGGCAGCAAGAATCATTTCACTCATCCTCTGGCTCGATACCAAGTTATAACTTGCTGATGCAGATCAATCAATTGTTCTCCTGACGAACTTGTTGTAACCCGATCCCAATTTCCAGAAAGATTCATGTGCCAACTAGATGTTGTCGGAGCAAGATAGCTATCAAGTGCCCGCATCAACATTCGCTTATGGTCGGTCTGATTTATCTTCACCATACTCTCAACGCGGCGATCAAGATTTCGGTGCATCAAATCTGCACTTCCAATCCAAAGTTCATTTTCGCCACCATTTACAAAGTGGAAAATTCTTGAATGCTCCAAGAAGCGACCGAGAATCGAAATCACTTTAATATTCTCTGAAAGCCCAGGGACGCCAGCACGGATCGCACAGATTCCTCGCACTACCAATTCGATCTCTACTCCTGCTGCCGATGCTTTATAAAGCAAATCGATAAATTCTTCATCCATTATGGAATTTAGCTTTATTCGAATTCCCGCTGGCTTCCCTGCTTTTCTATTATCAATCTCGCGTTGTATCCGCTCTAATAACCCACTTCGCAAAGTACGTGGCGCAACCAATAGACGTTCAAATGAAGTTTGTGGTGCAAAGCCAGAGAGCTGATTGAAGAGTTTATTTACATCATCTCCCAACACTGGATCAGAACTTAGAATTCCAAAATCTTCATAAATGCGTGCGGTTTTAGGGTTGTAATTTCCTGTTCCCATATGAACATAACGTCGGATTACGCCAGATTCTTGGCGTACTACGAGTGAAAGTTTTGCATGTGTTTTGAAACCAACCAGACCGTAGACGACATGAACACCGGCATCTTCTAGTTTTCTAGCCCAGCGAACATTCGCCTGCTCATCAAATCTGGCTCGAATTTCAATTACGGCAAGTACTTGCTTCCCGGCTTCAGCCGCTTCAATAAGAGCTTCGATAATTGGCGAATCGCCAGAGGTCCGATAAAGCGTCTGTTTAATAGCCAAAACATGGGGGTCGGTCGCGGCAGATTCGATAAAACGCACCACAGATGAGTTAAACGATTCATATGGATGGTGGAGAATTATTTCCCGTCGCTTTAGCGCTTCGAAAAAAGCTTCGGTTGAATCTGGTTCAACATCACGCAAATCCCAAGCAACCTGATTTCTAAAGGCAGGGAACTTTAAATCTGGTCGCTCGATATCTGCAATCTGATTTAGCCCAGTTAAATCAAGTGGTTCTGGATATTTGCTAATGTCTTCATCTTTTACACTTAACTCTTCTTTGAGGGTTTCCAATAATTCTGGGTCCATGCCAACGCCAATTTCCAAGCGAACAGGTGGTCCAAATTTTCTGCGCAACAACTCTTGTTCCATACTGGCAAGCAAATCTTCAGATTCTTCTTCTTCAAGCTCTAAATCAGCATTTCTTGTAATCCTAAATGTATAGACATTCAGAACTTCCATTCCAGGAAATAGCTCGGCCACATTCGCAGTTATGACTTGTTCTAACGGGATGTATCTACGATCATCACCAGTTGTAGTAACCACAAAACGAGGTAGGTTCGATGGGACTTTAACCCGAGCAAAGAGTTCAATTCCGGTATCAGGATTCTTTACTACTACAGCAAGATTTAGTGATAGCCCAGAAATATACGGAAATGGATGTGATGGGTCGATAGCTAGCGGTGTCAATACTGGAAAGATTTGATTATGAAAAATACCTGTTGCTAATTCGCGTTCTTCATTAGTTAACTCATCCCACCTAACAATGTTTATGCCTTCTTTTGAGAGTTTTAGGTGAACATCATCATGAAAACATTTTGTCTTGCGATCAATAAGTTCTCGAGTTTTTGCAGAAAGCTCTTTCATTAATTCATTTGGAGTTAAGCCTGCGGTGTTCTCTTTTGTAACTCCTGTTTCCAATTTACGTTTTAACGTTGCAACCCGAATCATGTAGAAGTCATCAAGATTGGAGGAGAAAATTGCTAAGTAGCGACAGCGCTCCAATAGCGGTGTTGATTTATCTTCGGCTAATTCCAGAACGCGTTGGTTAAATGCCAGCCAACTTAGCTCGCGATCGATCAAAGTTTCCCTGGGGTCGCTCACGGTCAGGCCATGATTGTGGGAAGTCATTGCAATATTCTCCTCTAGCGAGGTGAACATGTGGTAACCGGGGGGTAATCACCGCACAAACTATCTAGCCGACCTTCCGCATACCTTGCTTGCAAGTATAAAATTGGCAAGTGCGAACTCCTTTTAGCCGCAATCTCGCAATTGATATTGGAACGGCCAATACCGTGATCTACCAATCAAATCGCGGGGTAGTTTTAGATGAACCAAGTGTTGTATGCATTAACACCGACACCGGAGAAATTCTTTCAGCTGGCCTCGAAGCCCGAAAAATGGTGGGCCGAACTCCAGGACATATCGTCGCAATAAAACCACTTAAGGATGGCGTTGTTGCTGACTTTGAAACCGCACAGAAAATGTTGCGCATCTTCATGAATATGGTTGGAGTGAAAAAACTTTTCTCAAAGCCAATTATTGTTGTCGCGGTTCCACCAATTGTTACTTCAGTCGAGCATCGCGCAATTAAGGATGCGGCATATGCTGCTGGTGCTAAAAAGGTTTACATAATGGAAGAACCGATGGCTGCTGCTATTGGCGCTGGACTTCCGATACAAGAACCTATTGGTTCGATGATTGTTGATATTGGCGGTGGAACAACAGATGTAGCAGTTATTTCACTCGGTGGAATTGTTACTTCAAGATCCAT
>CAEZUQ010000007.1_pt1 | contig 15023 bp, 13 predicted proteins | sample 7264521 | NCBI WGS metagenome assembly CAEZUQ01 (sample SAMEA6813834, study PRJEB35770) | uncultured Actinomycetes bacterium | biome: Freshwater; feature: Freshwater reservoir; material: water | place: Czech Republic | collected 2016-04-20 | depth 0.5m m | reverse complement strand
TCGTGGAACTTTTGCCAACATCAGATTGAAAAATACTTTACTAAATGGTGTTGAGGGCGGCTTCACAAAGAATTTCTTAAATAATGGTGTACAAGAAACTATTTATGATGCATCAATGGCATATCAAGCTGCAAAGATTCCATTAGTTATTCTTGCTGGCAAAGAATATGGATCAGGTTCATCACGTGACTGGGCTGCAAAGGGAACCGCGCTTTTGGGTGTGAAAGCCGTTATCGCTGAATCTTTTGAGCGAATCCATCGCTCTAATTTGATTGGAATGGGAGTTCTTCCATTGCAATTTCCAGCAGGGTCTAACGCAGCTTCACTTGGTTTAACTGGCGATGAGGAATTTTCGATTACTGGCATTGAAGCTCTTAACAGTGGGGGAACCCCAAAAACTGTAAAGGTCACGGCTGGCGATAAAACCTTTGATGCAATTGTGCGCATAGACACACCTGGCGAAGCAGATTACTTCCGCCACGGTGGCATTATGCAATTCGTTCTGCGTTCACTTCTCTAAGCAATTGACTCTGCTCTAGACTATGTAGATGTCGAATTATCTGGAGAGCGTCGGCGCCCCGAGTGATTTATTGAAGCTTTCGGCACCGCAATTGGTCGAGCTTTCGGCAGAAATTAGAGAGTTCCTAATTGAGAAAGTTTCCAAGAGTGGTGGCCACTTAGGTCCAAATCTGGGCGTTGTTGAATTAACTATTGCAATCCATAGAGTTTTTGAATCGCCTAAAGACACGATTATTTTTGATACCGGTCACCAGAGCTATGTTCATAAATTGTTAACTGGACGTGCTGCAGGTTTTGATAAATTACGCCAACGTGAAGGTATTTCTGGTTATCCAAATCGCGCGGAAAGCGAGCATGACGTTGTTGAGAATTCGCACGCATCCACTGCGCTCTCATGGTCAGATGGTGTTGCTCGAGGCAATTTAATTAAAGGCGATCTGGATAAGACCGTCGTTTGTGTTGTTGGTGATGGCGCACTCACCGGAGGAATGTCTTGGGAGGCGCTAAATAACATCGCATCTAGCGAGAACTTAAAACTTGTTATTGTTGTAAATGACAATGAACGTTCTTACTCACCAACAATTGGTGGTCTTGCAACTTATCTTTCAACGCTTAGAACAACTAGTGGCTATGAGAAATTCTTGGACTGGGGCAAGGGCGTATTAGAAAAAACTCCGGTTGTCGGTGGTCCAATTTATGAAACTCTTCATGGTGTAAAAAAGGGAATTAAAGATATTGTTGCGCCGCAAGGAATGTTTGAAGATCTCGGACTGAAATATCTCGGTCCAATAGATGGTCACAATATTGAAGCAATCGAGAGTGCATTAGAGCAAGCAAAGAATTTTGGAGCCCCTGTCCTTGTTCACGTTATTACCGAGAAAGGTCGCGGCCACGCCCCAGCAGTTAATGATTCAGCTGAAAAATTTCATGCGGTTGGAATTGTTGATCCAGAAACTGGTATTCCAGTATCAAAGTCAGAGCCAAACTGGACTAGTGTTTTTGCAAACGAAATCTGTGAAATCGCAGAAAAGCGCAGCGATGTAGTTGCTATTACCGCCGCAATGCTTGGACCTACCGGGTTAGATAAATTTGCGCAAAAATTTCCAGAACGAACTTTCGATGTTGGCATCGCCGAACAGCATGCAACAACTAGCGCTGCTGGTATGGCATTTACTGGGCTTCATCCAGTGGTTGCAATTTATTCCACCTTTTTAAATCGAGCATTTGATCAACTTCTGATGGATGTAGCGCTTCATAAGGCCGGAGTAACTTTTGTTTTGGATCGCGCTGGAGTTACTGGCGATGATGGACCTTCGCATCATGGAATTTGGGATCTCGCACTAACGGGAATAGTCCCGACGCTTCACGTTGCCGCGCCCCGAGATGCAGCAATCCTGCGCGAGGTTCTCCGTGAATCTTTAGAAATTAGCGATGCGCCTTCACTCCTGCGTTTTCCTAAAGGCGCTGTAGGTGCTGATATTCCGGCATTCGAACGTCGAGATGGAATTGATGTTCTATATCGAGGTGAAAGCGCAGATGTGCTTCTCGTAAGCATTGGAGCAATGGCAAAAATTTGTGTTGAAGCAGCATCTCAGGCTTATCGTGAAGGTGTTGGCGTAACTGTAATCGACCCACGTTGGGTGAAACCACTTCCCGCAAGTTTATTGACGATGGCACAACGTTATAAGAGCGTTGTCGTCGTTGAAGATGGAATCAAACACGGTGGAATTGCAAGCACAATTTCCGAAATGTTTAGAGAAGCTGGACTAGATGTACCGATACATTCAATTGGTATTCCACTTGAGTTTATTGAACACTCCAAGCGAAGCGAAATTTTGTCTGATTTAGGAATTACCGCACAGAACATTACTCATCAATTAGTCTCATGGAGCAGTTCGCTAAAGGATGATTTAACTGCTGGGTCTATGCCAGTGAAGCAACTCCCGCTGGATGAAAAACCTGGCCGCTAACTTCGCTACTTATTCCTTCGCGATCCAAGTACGGCAAAATTCCACCAAGATGAAGTGGCCAGCCACAACCAAGCAACATGCAAATATCGATCTCAGCGGCGGTTGCAACAACACCTTCATCTAGCATCATTCGCGCCTCACTTGCTAAAGCTTTTAACGCGCGAACTCGAACTTCCTCAGATGTGGATGCTTTGGTACCCGCTTTAATCAGAGCCAATGCGGCAGGATTTGGAGCAAGTCGACCCTTCTCATCTTTGAGATAAAAACTCTTCACACCTTGAGCGACAAAGGCCTGCATTGTTGGGGAGATGCGATAGCGATCGCCCAAATTCTTATTTAAGGTTTCAGCAACATGAAGTGCAACACCTGGTCCAACTAAACCAAGAAGTTCTAACGATGTCATCGGGAGCCCAAGTGGTTTCATCGCAGCATCTGCTACATCTGGCGCCGTACCTTCATCTATTGCATCTGTAATCTCACCCATAAATCGAGTGAGCAATCTATTAACTACAAATGCGGGGGAGTCCTTAACGATAACCATCGTCTTCTTTAACTCTTTACCAACAGAAACTGCAGTAGCAGTAGTTGCATCATCGGTTGCAGGAGTCCTTGCAATTTCAAGAAGCGGCATTACCGCCACTGGATTGAAGAAGTGAAATCCGATTACTCGCTCCGGGTTGCTTAGCCCTTCAGACATCTTTGTAACCGACAGCGAAGAGGTATTTGTGGCCAAGATGCATTCGACCGAAACTATTTTCTCTAGCTCTTTGAAGAGTTTCTGCTTAAGTTCTAGCTCCTCAAAAATTGCCTCAATTATAAACGAGGCATCTGCAAAGATTGCTTTTTCTGTTGAGCCCGAAACTAGAGAACCTAATCGAGCAGCGCTCTCGGCGCTCATACGTTTCTTCTCGACAAGTTTTGCAAGTTCTCCGCGAATATATGCCAGCCCTTTATCTACCCGCTCCTGATCTAGATCAGTAATCACAACCGGAACTTTTAAGTTGCGCAACATGATTAAGGCAAGTTGTGAGGCCATCAAGCCAGCGCCAACAACACCAACCTTTGTCACCTTTCTAGCCAGTGCAGCCTTAGGTGCACCTTCGACTTTCTTGCGTTTCTTCTGAATTAGATTAAATGCATATAGCGATGCCCGAAGCGGATTGCCCATCGTTAGATTCGCGAGTTCTAAAGTTTCGGCGGCAAAGCCAGCTTCTAAGGTATTTGTTCTTGCAGCCGCAATTAACTCCAGCGCCTTCTCTGCTTGTGGAATTTCGGCGCCACCAAATTTCTTTGCTACTGCTGCCTCGCCTAGTGCGATTGCATCGCTCCAAGCAGTTTCATCCTTGCTGTGATCTTTGCGTTCAATTTTCTTGGAGCCGGTTAAGACTGATGCAGCAAATTTTATTGAATTCTCTAGGAAATCCGCTGGTTCAAAAACAACATCAACGACACCAAGTGCCAGAGCATCTTTGGATTTCATCATTGTGTTGTTGTTCAAGGCATTTAGAATTATTACTTGAACCGCATTTGCTGGTCCAATTAACTTAGGCAAGATCGTGGCCCCACCCCACCCAGGTACCAAACCTAAGAAGACTTCAGGAAGTCCGGTAAATGCTGTCGATGCCAGACTTCGATAGTTGCAGTGAAGTGCTACTTCAAGGCCACCCCCAAGTGCTAGCCCATTTACAAAGGCAAACGTTGGTTTCTTACTCTCACCAAAACGCTTAAAGACATCATGCCCAAGCTTTCCAATAGCGAGAGCTTGCTCCATCTGCGTGAGTACGGCGATTCCAGATAAATCAGCGCCGGCTGCGAAAATAAATGGTTTACCAGTGATAGCAATTGCAATAGATGAACTTGATTCGGCAATTGTGATGGCTTCATTTAATGCGCTAAGTGAAGCGGGACCGAATGTATTTGGCCGGTTGTGGTCCATCCCGTTATCTAAGGTAATTAACGAGAGCGTTCCGGTGGCACCAAATGGTGCAAGATCAATTTCGCGAACATGCGCAGCAGTTACAACTTCCTCAGGTGCGCCTTCTGGCAACTTTATCTCGCTCATTATTTCGCCACCTTTCCAGCAAAGTGCGGATTTTCCCAGATGACAGTTCCACCCATTCCAAGTCCAATGCACATCGTTGTTATTCCATATTGCACATCCGGGTGTTCTTCAAAGCCTCTTGCTAGGTTGATCATTAAACGCACGCCAGATGATGCAAGGGGATGGCCAACTGCAATCGCACCACCATATTTATTTACTCGAATATCGTCATCAGCAATTCCAAAGTGGTCTAGAAAAGAGAGAACTTGAATTGCAAAAGCCTCATTGATTTCAAATAAGCCAATGTCTTCTATCTTCAACCCAGCCTTCGCTAAAGCTTTTATCGTGCTTGGCACTGGGCCATATCCCATAATCTCTGGTTCAACTCCGGCAAATGCGAATGAAACTAACTTCGCTTTAATTCCAAGACCAAGTTCATTCGCCTTTGATTCACTCGCGAGGATTGCAGCAGTTGCACCATCGTTTAGCCCTGCGGCATTTCCTGCAGTTACATTTCCCAGCGCTCTAAATGGAGTTTTAAGCGCTGCTAGCGCTTCGATAGTTGTTCCTGGTCGAGGAGGTTCATCGACAGTAGCAACGCCCCAACCAAGTTCAGCGGAGCGGACAGCAACCGGAATTAAATCGCGTTGAATTTTTCCAGAAGCATATGCAGCGGCAGTTTTATTCTGTGAAGCAACAGCGTAGGCATCTGCTCGAGCCTTTGTTAAATGTGGAAATTTATCGTGCAGGCGTTCTGCGGTCATACCCATTTGAAGCGCATCGGTATCTACTAATTTTTCAGCTAAGTAGCGCGGGTTTGGATCCATTCCTTCACCCATTGGATGATGTCCCATATGTTCAACGCCACCTGCAATTGCAATGTCATATTGACCCATCGCGATTGCGCCAGAAATTGTTGTCACTGCAGTAAGTGCACCAGCGCACCAACGATCGATTGAATATCCGGGAACGCTAGTCGGAATTCCAGCCAGCAGTGAGACGCTTCTACCAATATTCATTCCTTGATCACCAGTTTGGGTTGCTGCAGCAATTGCGACATCATCGATTGCAGAAGGTGAAACTTTAGGATTGCGCTCTAACAGACCACGGAGCGTTCTAACCATGATGTCATCTGCTCTAGTTTCGGCATACAAACTTCCTGCCTTACCAAAGGGGGATCGAACCGCATCAACTAGAACTACGCGCTCACTCATTGCAGACTCCTACTAAAGGTTGGTTTGTATTCCAGTTAGGTTACTCGCCAGTAGGATAAATTGGAAGCAGCGAAGGGTTAAGAGTTAACCAGAACAGCTTTCTTCGGAGCCAAATATGCGCGAAGAGTGAAGGTCAAATAGGCGGCCCAGATTACGAGCTGAAGCCAGGAGATGGTCGTGCTGATACCGACGGTTCCTGAAAGCAAGGTAGTGATCGTTGGATTGGCGTTGACCCAATTCCATGCATAAGCATCTTCACCTGGAAGAGCGCCAAACTCTTGGAATTCATGAACTGCATATGAAAGTACGCCACCAGCGATAACAATTAGGGCGATTCCGGTAATTGTGAAGAACTTACCTAAATTAATTTTGATGCTCTGTTTGTAAATTGCGATGCCTAGTCCGACTGCTGCGGCTAGTCCAAGCACTAAACCAATTACTGGAGATGAATCAGTTGAAATAGTTTTAAAGTTGGAGAAAATAAAGAGCGCAGTTTCTAAACCTTCGCGGGCAACTGCGAAAAAAGAGGCGGAAATTAAGGCTATTTTGCCTAGCGGTATTGCATCCTCAACTTTGCTTTGTAGTTCATTCTTTAAGCCACGCGCCATGCGCTTCATCCAGAAGACCATATAGGTAACGAGAATTACCGCAACAAGTGAAGTTGTTCCAGCAAAAATTTGTTCCCCGGCCTCGGAAAGTTGGGTGGATGTAAAAGTTAAAAAAGCACCGAAGGCTAAGCTGGCGGTTATTGCTATCGCAACACCGGCCCAAAGATTTGGTAGCGCCTTGCGTTGATTTGATCGCACTAAATATGCAACGAGAATTCCGATGATTAATGCGGCCTCTAAGCCTTCGCGAAGTGCGATTAGAAAGGTGCTGTACATGAGTAGAAGCCTAAAACCCAGTCTCCTATTTTCGCAACTCTAATGTTGCGTAATTAGTCACTTTCAGGGATTGGATCGGTTTCGGCCGCTTCAACTTCCACCACAAGTGGCTCTATTTCGCCCAAAATAGCCGCAATCGGCGCCATAACCAGATCGATTTGCCACGGCCTAGCCCCAAGCTCGGCAAGCTCGCCTGCGACAAATGCCTTCCGATCAGATTCGCTTTCTGGGGGAGTTGGCCAACAAACCCGCCTAACCGCCTCTGGTGAAATCAGGTTTTCTGGCGGCATCGAATTAGCAAGGGCGCATTCGATTATTGCTGCTCTGGCATGAGTAAGTCGGGCATAGCCAAGTGGGTTTCGAGATTGCCACATCTTTGCTGGCGGTAGGCCTTCAGATGGAACCCGAAGTTTAGGAAGGTCTTCGCCCTCTAACTTTTGAGCTTCTTCAAATATTTGAAACCATTTCTCAAATGGCATATCAGTAAGTCGAGTACGGCGCAGGAGGGCCTTCTTGAAATCACCGAAACCCTTCGGTGGTTTTGTCGCAATTAAAAGAAGAGTTTCATCGTTAAAGATTCGACCAGGGGCAAGATCTATCTCTTTTCCAAATTCATTTCGAGCCAACCACAGTGCACGAATTATCGCCAAAGCCTTCAGGTCACGTACTTTATGAATCCCGGAGGCCCGGCGCCAAGGCTCTTTTCGTGGAGGTGGTGGCGGAGCTTTTAAGATGGCGGCAAAATCTTGCTGCGCCCATTTTAGTTTTCCTTTTTCAATTAAGAGTTTCTCAATCTCATTTCTAAGTTCGATTAAGAGTTCAACATCCAAGGCCGCATAATTTAACCATTCCGGGCGCAACGGACGTAGCGACCAATCGACTGCGCTATGTTCTTTAGCAAGAGTTACGCCGAGAAGTTGTTCGGTTAGGGGCCCGAGTCCTACGCGCTCGCAACCTGCAATTCGACCAGCTAGTTCAGTATCAAACATAATCTGAGGGTCTATACCTACCTCTCGCAAACAGGCCAGGTCTTGAGTCGAAGCATGAATAATCCACTCTTGATCGGCAAAAGTTTTATTTAACTCGCCCCAATACTTTGTTTCACCGACCGCAATTGGATCAATTAAATGTAGGCCGCCACCATTTCGCTTAATTTGTATTAGGTAAGCCCGAGCTGAGTACTTATATCCAGATGCACGTTCGGCATCAATTGCAATTGGCCCAGATCCTGCTTGCAATTGCGAAATCATTTCGGCAAGAGCGTCAGGGGTTTCAATTAATTCAGGGACTCCGCCTATTGGCGCAAGAAGTGGTTCTGCCATTATCTACTGCGACTTAGCTGGGTTACACCTTCTGGAATTGGTGCAAGACCAGCTGACATTTCTAAAAGTTCTACCCAGGCTTTTACATGGTTCGCAATATTTCCGCCAGAAGTTGGAGTCCATGAAGCTCTAACTTCTAACTCACTATCTTCTGCTAAATTTTCAAGAGTTCCAAATGACGCACTTGCAACTTTTGTAACTGTTCCGCTCGGTGAAGAAAAATCACAGCCATTTGCTTTGAGTGATTCCATAAGCCAAGTCCATCCAATATTGCATAGCATTGGATCATCGGCCATCTCATTGTCGATTGCCGCTCTTACGAAAGTTACGCACCTATATTTCCCAGACCAGCCTTCTTGACCTTCTGGATCATGCAAGAGAACGAATCTTCCGGTTGCCGCATCCTCCAAAACATCAGCGGTCATAGCAAAGGCGAAAGGAGCAAGCTTCTGAGGCGCAGGAACTTCTTCTAGAAGAATTTCGCTCCTTGGCTTAATTGAGCGGATTTGGGCCACTATGTCATCGAAATTCACATCAAAATTCGCGGCCATGAGAAAAGGGTAGAGCGTTACTACTGTTAACTGAGGAAGGCGCGAGCAACTTTTGCGGTTCTCTGCATTAACCTCCTCCAATGGCTTCGATACTCGCACTTCTATCTAGCGTTCTCTGGGGAACTGCCGACTTCTTGGGTGGAAATCTTGCTAAACGTTTTAAAGCGATCGCCGTAACTGGGGCCTCACAAGCATTCGGATTAGTACTTGGTTTAATTTTAGTTTTCGCTTCAGGTTCTTATATTGCGCCAAATTTGAAATGGGATGGATATTTCTTACCGGCAGTCGGTGCAGGAATTGCAGGATTCTTCGGGCTGGTCTCTTTTTACTCTGGACTTTCAACTGGACGAATGGGAGTAGTTTCGCCAATCAGTACGTTAAGTGCGGTGATTCCACTCTCTTTTGCATTCATATCCGGTGAACGCCCAACGCCAATACAAATAGTGGGAATGGCGATTGCAATCATTGGCGCATTCTGTGCTTCTGGCCCAGACATCGTTAAAGGACTTCCAATTAAGCCTCTCCTCTTTGGCCTTGGTGCCGCACTCGGATTTGGAATCGCGTTAGCGCTAATGGCCCAAGGCTCAAAGACAAGTTCGCTTTTGACGATGACATCTATGCGAGTAGCTTCTGTTTCATTCTGTATTTTTCTAGCAATTCGCTTTAAAACCGTCGGCGGGTTCAAAGTTTCGGATTTAAGGATTCTATTTATTATCGGTGCAACAGACTTTGTTGCGAATCTTCTCTTAGGAGTAGCAACTACTAAAGGTTTGATTTCGGTAGCGATGGTCTTTGGATCGCTATTCCCAATTGTTACCGCTTTACTTGCATTTAAATTTCTGCATGAGCGCCTTCATAAAGTTCAGTATCTGGGAATTATCCTCGCGGTTTCTGGAGTTTCACTAATTTCTATTGGCTGATTTCTCACTAGTTTTAAGAAAGTTTCGCCTTCAATTTTCTCACTTGATTCAACTATAAAATCTCGAGTCAGAGCACTTAAATCATAAATATGATCGCCCCCAGATTTTTCACTAATCGTTAAGAACAATTCGGAAATTAGGTTTGCGACTAAGAGCTCTTTAAGTAAATTGATTCCGCCTTCAACCAGAATATTTTCACCAAATTCTTGAGTTGCCCGATGAATTGCTGAAACCGGGTCCATTTCCCAGATGTGGAGGAGCGGATTTGCCAACAAATTTTCTGGAAGATTGCCGACCCTGGTGATGACAACTAGTGGCACTGGAGTGTTTGCGTACGGCTCAGTTCTGGCGGTATTGCCACCGATTAAAATCGCTGAGGCTTGGGCTCTAAGTTCGTGAAAGCGTGCACGATCTGCAGGGGAGCTAAGAGAGCGGGAAGAGCCGCCAAGGGAGGTACTTCCATCGCTTCCCATCACTAAATTCGCTTTGGCGCTCATGGTCAAACCGTAGTGTCAGTGGCGGGATTTATCATTTTCAACATGATCATCGACTGCCAAAACTGCACCATGCGCGACATCTCATGTGATGATTGCGTTGTACCAGTACTACTCAATATCACTTCTGCACCAAAGCGTGATATTTCAGAGAATCAAATCAGCGCACTCTCGGTTCTCTCTGAGAAAGGCTTAGTTCCGCCACTTCGCTTCGCAAAATAAGCGTGAATTCGCCTAAATGAATCGAAATATTTGAACTCGAGTGTGGGCAATGGTTACCCTTCTCGAATGAAATTGCTGAGATCAGTTGCGCAGGTGACAGGTGCTGCGATGGTGCTTTCACTGCTACCAATTTCGATTGCCCAAGCAGCGCCCTCTATAAATGATGTTCGTAATCAAATTCGAATTCTTCAAGAGCAAGCTGCAGCTGCAGGAGAAGCAGCGCAGGCAGCGAAGGTCGAATACGCCTCACTTACCCGAAAATTAGAATCGGTTCAACGTCAGGCTGCGGCAGATGCGGCAACTGTTGCAAAATTTAAGAACTCCTTGGGGGCCATAGCAAACGAGCAGTACAAGAATGGTTCAATGAGTCGGAGCCTTGAACTTCTCTTCTCCTCTGATCCAAAGTTATTTCTCGCAGCAGCAGGTTCTTTAGAGTCTGTTACAAGAAAGCAATCTCTTCAATTGAAGCAGTACAGCGTTGCGAAGCAGAGATTGACCGCAACTTCACTAACTGTTAATGACAAATTGGCTTTAGCAAAACGTGCGCAAGCCAGATTTATCTCACAGGAAAAAGCGGTGAAAGATAAATTAGCGAAAGCCCAAAAATTATTTAACTCACTCTCCAAAGCCGAACGTGCCCGACTTGCTAAGTTAAATGACGACCAAGAAAATGCTGATCAGAGAAAATCGAAATCACTTGCTGCCAAATCAAATCTTGGCTCTGGCCGTGGATCAATTGCACTCAGATATTCAATTAAGCAGATGGGCGATCGCTATGTCTATGGCGCAGCAGGCCCAACGCTCTGGGATTGCAGTGGCTTGACGATGAGGGCATTTGGCGCAGCAGGCGTATCACTGCCTCACTCGGCTGCAGCTCAGTCACGATATGGAAAACGAGTCTCGCTTAGCCAATTGAAGCCCGGAGATTTAGTTTTCTTTGGTCGCAATCGATACATCTCTCACGTTGGAATTTATATAAGTAAGGGACGTATGGTCAATGCACCAAAGCCTGGTTCTAGAGTAAAAATCATGACATTTACCCCGAATTTTGGTTCCCTAAGTTTCTACGGTGCCCGTCGTCTCTAACGTCCGCAAGATATTGCTTGTCACCAATGATTTGGGGCCAAGATCTGGCGGAATTGAAACTTTCATCCTTGGCTTACTTGCCAAATTAAATGGCAGAGAAATCGCGATTTATACCTCGTCGCAAGCCGGTGATATTGAATTCGATGAAGAGCTCATTAAGAAATATGGCGTAGTGATTTATCGAGATCGCGCAAAGGTCTTGCTTCCATCGCTTCGCACTATTAGGGCAGTAAAAGCGGTAATGCAAATTCATAAATGCGAAACAATCTGGTTTGGGGCGGCAGCGCCACTAGCGTTGATGGCGCCAAATTTGCGCAGAGCTGGTGCGAAACGAGTAGTCGCATTGACTCATGGCCATGAAGTCTGGTGGGCGAGAACGCCGATTTTCAAACTAGCACTTCGCCGAATCGGAAATTCAGCTGATGTTCTTACCTACTTAGGTAGTTTTACCGGAAGTGCAATTGCCAAGGCTGTTGGGAAAAAATGTGAACTAATACAGATCGCACCTGGCATCTCTACCAACTTCTTCCAACCAGGGCCAAAGCCTTTGAATTTAGTTGAGAAGTATCGAATTGCCAATCGACCAACACTTGTTTGCGTTGGCCGCTTAGTTCATCGCAAAGGACAAGATAAGTTGATTGAAGCTATGCCGGCGATTAAAACAGCCATCCCTGGCGCAGTTCTTCTGCTAATTGGAATTGGCCCACGGGAAGCGCATTTGCGAAAGTTGATTGCAAAACACGACTTAGCGAGTGATGTTCTCCTGTTAGGTCGAGTGACTTATGACCAACTTCCAGATCACATTCTGCTCGGCGATGTATTTGTCGGACCATCAAGATCAAGACTTGCTGGGTTAGAAGTTGAAGGCTTAGGAATTGTCTATCTGGAAGCAAGTTCATGCGGTTTACCCGTAATAGCCGGAGATTCAGGGGGCGCACCCGACGCCGTTCAAAACAATAGAACCGGCTTAGTTGTTGATGGCACAAGTGTTCAAGATATTTCTAATGCTTGCATCAAACTTCTATCTGATCCTAAATTGGCAGAAGAGCTCGGCAGCAATGGCAGAAATTGGGCGGTTGAAGAGTGGAACTGGGATCTCTGGGGAGCAAAGTTTGCAAAGGTGCTAGAAGGATAAGTATTTATACTCGATTGCAATGGCAATTGCTTGTGTTCTATTACCCACTTCAAACTTTTGGTAAATAGATGCGAGGTGACTCTTAATGGTTGCCTCTGTTAGAAATAACTCACTCGCCATAGCATTAGCAGTTATTCCTCGAGGCAATAGCGCAAGCACCTCCTTTTCGCGCCTGGTAAGTGGTGTAATTAATTTACTTACCTTTTTACCCTCATCTAAGAAATATTTTGGAAAGTTAAGCAATTCCCGGAGTTCACCTAGAAGTTCATCAGACTCATCAATCCCAGCCAGAGCGATATTTATGGCAGAAATTTCTCGTCTTATTTCAATTGAGAAAATTACCTTTGAAGCTTCGTCATCAAATGGGATTTCACCATTTAGTAGATCGCAAAGAGAAGAGACATGTGAGCGGAGAGTTCGCAGCACGCTACGAAATTCGGGTGATACGGCGGTTCGACCGGCCGCCGAATCTAATTTATTACCGATCTCCGATAGTTCTTTACTTATCTCGTCATGTAGGGCACGAGCCGTTTTCACTGAAAGAGCGCTTCGATTTCCTCTGCAAATTCTTGGGCGACCACATGCCGCTTTACGGAGAGTTTGGCAGTTAGTTGACCACCTGCGATAGTGAAATCACTTGGCAAGATAGTAAATTTGCGAATCGATTCTGCCCGACTTACTGCCTTATTCGCCTCATCTATTGCCGTTTGAATTACCGCAATTAAATCTGGGTCTTTAGTAAGTGCCGCAATACTTGCGCCATCTTTCTTATTTGCAGTTATCCAACTCTTTATAGCATCTGGATCAATCGTAACTAACGCAGCAATAAATGGTTTGTTATCGCCAACCACCATGCACTGGCTAACAAGAGGGTGTGCCCGAACTCGATCTTCAAGCACTGCTGGCGCAACATTTTTACCGCCAGAAGTAACTATTAACTCCTTCTTTCTTCCGACAATTGCAAGAAATCCCTGATGATCGATTGTTCCAAGGTCTCCACTTTTGAAGAAGCCGTCACTTGTGAACGATTCGTTATTAGCTGCCTCGTTCTGCCAGTAGCCATTCATAATAATGGCGCCTTTTATTAGGACTTCGCCATCTTCAGCAATTTTTATTGTTGTTCCTGGAAGAGGGCGGCCAACAGAACCAACCTTCTGTGCGGTTGAAAGATTTAGCGTTGCGCCTGCTGTAGTTTCAGTAAGACCGTACCCTTCCAAAATATTCACACCAGCGCCACGGTAGAAATGACCCAAACGCGCACCAAGGGGAGCGCCACCTGAAATTGCAGCTTCAACTCTTCCGCCCATTCCAGCGCGGATTTTGGAATAAACCAGCTTGTCAAAAATAGTGTGCTTTAAAAGTAAACCGACGTTCATTTTCTTTGAATCTTGAGCCTCGCTATATGCAATGGCAATATCAGCGGCCTTGCGGAAGATTGCGCCCTTGCCCGCAGCATCTGCTTTAGCTTCGGCACCGTTGTAAATCTTTTCAAAAATTCTAGGAACGGCAAGTACGAATGTTGGCTTGAAGGTTCCAAGATCTGCTGCCAACCTAGTTATGTCACCGCAATGTGCCAGATGAAGTCCTGCGGTAATTGCACCAACTTCAACCATGCGACCGAAGACGTGTGCGACTGGGAGAAACAGAAGTGTTGATCCACCAGGTTTTAGAAAGAGATCACTTGCGCCTTGGACAACATTCCCACATTCGGAGAGGAAATTGCCGTGTGTTAATTGCACTCCTTTTGGTTTTCCGGTTGTACCTGAGGTGTAGATAAGAGTGGCAAGTGAATCAGGAGTTGGTTGGTTCCTCCGATTTTCTACTTCGCTATCTGAAATCTTGCTGCCGAGATTAGTAATTTCATCAAGTGCACCATCTGTAATAGTCCAAATCGATTTGCATGCTGCAGTAATCACTGGGTTTACAACTTCGCGATGCTGTGGAGTTTCAACAATAATTGCCACAGCACCTGAGTCTGCCAAAATCCACTCAACTTGTTCTGAACTTGAAGTCTCATAAATTGGAACAGAGACTGCTCCGGCATACCAAATTGCAAAGTCAAGTACGGTCCACTCATATCTCGTCTTAGCCATAATCGCGACGCGATCACCAAGGTTGATATTTGCGGCAATCAAACCTTTCGCTACTGCTATTACTTCGCTTTCAAATTCTTTCGCACTAACCCCTTGCCAACCTTCGCCGAGAGGCCGGGAGAGCGTTATCCGATCTGGTTCATTTTTCGCGCGATTAGCAACAAGGTCGGAGAGATTTCCGGAGGTCGCAGGAGGAATAATTGCTGGGACGGTGTATTGATCCATGAGGCGAACGCTATCGCCGAGTTGGACGTTTTTGGTAGAGGTCTGGGCCAGAATTTACGGGTAACCTTGGGGGCATGAGCGATATTTCTAAGAATTCAACCGTTATTGAAGCGCCGATTTCGGAGGTTGCCGAAGTTCTAACCGACCTCGCTTCTTACCCAAGCTGGTCAAGTGCCATTAAGAGCGTAGAAGTCCAGAGTAAAGACGAGAGTGGACGTGCAACGAAGGCGAAGATTTCGATTGATGCCGGAGTTATGAAAGACCGAGTCACATTGGATTATGACTGGAGTAAGTCGCCAAATGAAATTACCTTCTCACTAGATGACGCAGATTTACTTACCGAGATG
>CAEZUQ010000006.1_pt1 | contig 15473 bp, 12 predicted proteins | sample 7264521 | NCBI WGS metagenome assembly CAEZUQ01 (sample SAMEA6813834, study PRJEB35770) | uncultured Actinomycetes bacterium | biome: Freshwater; feature: Freshwater reservoir; material: water | place: Czech Republic | collected 2016-04-20 | depth 0.5m m | reverse complement strand
GAGATAACCCAACCGAAATCAAGATCTGCGCCATGCTTTACAACTAAAGCGAAGACGATGAGTGCGCCGCCAGCTAGAGCGATATCTTTCATGAAGGCCAACATTTCATTCTGCTTTGCCGTTGCATCTGTTTCAGTCCAGAAGTTATGGAAGATAACTGCTGCAAGAACTAGGAAGATTGCGAGTAGAAGTGCGCCGAGGTCGGCGTAGAAGCCGAGAATTATGTAGATTCCGCCGAGAACAAGCATCAAGCCTGAGATGAGAACACCAAGCTTTGCTGCTGGAAGCTTCTTATACTTTGCATAACCTGTCATCGCCTCAAGCTTTGTGAAGTGGTTGATGCCTGACATTAGGAAGAAGCCGCCGAATAGAATTCGGCCGATCAAGATTATTACGTCCATTGTTTTCCTTTGCTAGTTGTTTAGGTATTACTGGCTAAAGATAGAGCTGGTTAGTTGAACTTTCAACTAATTCTGGGGTGTGTCGGGGTTAATCCAGCGCGATCGGCTCGCATTAAGGCCCTACTTGCGCCTGTCGGGGGTGGCAGTTATCTTTCGAACATATGTTCGAAGAACCTGAAATCCAGATCCCACCCAGCGCACGGGTACTTGCCCCAGAGGGTGAACCAATTGAGTTCATCTATAACGGTCGCAAGTTTCATATCCATGCAATCGTTTCTAGGTGGCGCGAATCTGGTGGTTGGTGGAATCGCATAAGTGATGGCAAGAACCGAGTAACTGAAGCTAACGTTTTTGATGATGGCGCTCGCGCTATCTGGCGAGTGGAAGCGGCCCCGGTTGGCGCCTTAGCAACATTTGAAATTGAGCTAGATGAAGTAACGAAGAGTTGGTTGATTCGACCAACATCTCGGCCGCTGTAAAAATGAAGCGCTTTACTCACCTACGCGTTGCTAGTGGTTACTCATTTAAATATGGAACCGCTCATGCCAATCAATTAGTAGAACGCGCAGCCGAATTTGAGATGCCAGCGCTCGCACTTACTGACATTGACACGATGGCTGGCGCAATTCGATTTACCAAAAGCTGTGAAGCAAGTGGCATTGCGCCAATACTTGGCATCAATTTAAGTTTGGTGCAGAAGAAGTATCGAGTAACACTTCTTGCGCAAGGCGGACATCTTGATTCGCTCTATCGCTTAGTCACTGAGATTAACTTGAATAATAGCGAGAGTTTGTTAACTCATTCATTGTTAGAAAGATTTAGTCAATACTCCAAAAACCTACTCATTTTGCATGGTCCCGAATCGCAATTAGCATCTGCAATCGCGGCCCGAAAAAGCGCTGAGGCGCTCTCAATTTACAACGCAACTCGCGATCTATTTGCCGATCAAGCCCTGGAATGTGTCTCACATTTAATTCGCGGTGATGGGCCGCTCTCGACTTCATACGCTGCGCGGGTACTGGGCTTTGCGCGAGATAATCGGATTCCTGCAATTTTAAGTAATGCGGTTCGAATGCTTAATCGAAGTGATGGGCCAGTTGCTGATGTTTTAGATGCAGCGCGCAAATTAGTTCCGCTGAGTTCTAAGAGCGTCAATCGCCAAAATAGTGAGGCCTATTTTAAAGATAGCGCTGAAATGTCTTATCTCGCTGATGAAATTTCCCGCCTTGCAGGTGAGCGAGATGGTAAATCTTTATTAAAGACAACTGCGGATTGGGCTGCGCGTGCAATTCTCTCGCCAAGAAAAGATGTTGGGATTGGTGAGATTCATCTACCTGATGCCACAGCGCTTGGTGCAAAAAATCAGATCGAGCTGGCCGCACAACTTAGGGCAAGGTGCGAAGCTGGTTTATCACGTAGATATGTTGGTGCCAAATCAGTTATTGCAGCGAGCAGGTTAGAAGAAGAGCTAAGTGCAATTCGAACTCTGGGTTATGAATCATATTTTTTAACGGTTGCAGATATCACCGATATGTCACGAGAGCGAGGCATTCGAGTCGCAGCACGGGGAAGTGGCGCCGGTTCTTTAATCTGTCATGTTCTTGGTATTTCTGGCGTTGAACCGATAACTCACGGGCTATTGATGGAGCGCTTCTGTTCACCACTTCGAGGTGAGCTGCCAGATATCGATATTGATGTTGAATCAGCAAGGCGGCTAGAAATTTATGGCGCAATCTTTGAAAAATATGGCGAAAGGTGCGCGACGGTTTCGATGGTTGAAACCTATAGATCGCGCCATGCAATTCGCGATGTCGGCGCCGCACTTGGAATTTCACCAATGGAGATTGATTTAATTGCAAAATCAATGCCACACATTCGCTCAAGTAATATCCCAAAGGCCTTAGCGAATCTTCCGGAGTTGAAGGGTCTAAATCTAGATACCCCAATTTTGAAGATGGCCATTGAACTTGCGGGACGTCTAGATTCACTGCCTCGCCATTTATCAATGCATCCATGTGCAATTGTTTTGGCCGACCAAGGGTTGCGTAACTATGCGCCACAGCAGATTAATGCCAGCGGTTATTCGATGGTTCAATTTGATAAGGATGATGTAGAGGCAATTGGACTTTTAAAGTTAGATGTCCTTGGTGTGCGTATGCAATCAGCAATTTCTTACACGCTATCTGAGATAGAACGAATTGAAGGCGCCCCACTTGATATCGATGCAATTGCACTTGATGATAAGAGAACATTTGATTTAATTAAATCGACTCGGACTCTTGGAATATTCCAAATCGAGAGTCCAGGACAGCGTGAACTTGTTGGAAAATTTGCACCTAGCACCTTCAATGATTTAATTATTGATATCTCACTCTTCCGGCCTGGTCCAGTAAAGAGCGACATGATCACACCATTTCTGGCAACCAGACATGGGCTTCGGGTGAGACCGAGAATCCATGAAGATCTTGAAGATATTTTGCGGGAGACTGAAGGCGTTGTTGTTTTTCATGAGCAGGTTATTCGAATAATTTCTGTGATGACTGGAATAACCCTGGCCGAGGCTGATGAGAAACGGCGGCAACTTGGCGACATTGCTAATCAAGAAATGGTCTGCGATTGGTTTTATCCAGCGGCACTTGCGCGCGGTTACACCCACTTGGTCGTCTCTGAAGTCTGGGAGATCTTGTGCGCTTTCGCCTCTTTTGGATTTTGCAAGGCACATGCCGCTGCTTTCGCACTTCCTACTTATCAATCATCTTGGCTCAAGACACATCACACCGCAGCATTTCTTGCCGGAGTTCTAACACACGAACCGGGGATGTATCCCAAACGAGTAATCCTCGATGAGGCTAGACAGTGGGGAATCAAACTTGCCCCGATTGATGTCAATTTATCTGATGCAACATATCGAGTCGAACGAACATCCGAGTCAGTAAGAGCGCCATATCTTGCACCAAATGTTGCAAGCTCTGGTGAAGTACTAGAACTGCCAGATGCCCGAGGTTTCGCAATTCGGATGGCGCTCTCTGATATTGATGGCATCGATGGCAAAGAAGTAGCAAACATAATTTCTGGAAGACCATATTTAGATTTAGCAGATTTTGTTTATCGCTCTGGTGCAAGCAGACCAACAACTGAATCACTTTTAGCAGTTGGAGCATTTGATGATCTGCATAACCTGGCTACTTCAAAGATAAATCGCCGTGATTTACTTCTCCACCTACAAGATCTCTATCGTCTCGCAGGCTCAAAGAGCACGACCGGACAGAGTCAGATGACCTTTGAGTTACAGCCATCCTTAATCGAACCAAGTGGTCTGCCAGATATAACCGCCAGCGAACAAGTTAGGAGCGAGATAGATATTTTAGGTATGGATATTTCAAGCCACCTCCTAGAGTTCTATGGTGATTTTTTAAATAAAATTGGCGCGGTTCGTTCTTCAGATTTAATCAGACATAGATCTGGCACATCGGTATTAGTTGCTGGTGTAAAAGTTGCACTTCAAACTCCGCCTGTTAGATCTGGCCGCCGGGTAATGTTCTTAACTATCGACGATGGCTTTGGTTGCAATGACATAACCTTCTTCGAAGATAAGCAGGCTGACTTCGCTACGGTTCTACGCAACTCTTGGCTATTTTTAATTCGTGGTGAAATCCGCCGAACCGGGCCACGTGGAATTTCACTTCTCGGCACTGGCGCGTGGGAGTTAGCAATTTCTTATGAAAAGTGGCGTAACCTCGCAGTTTATGAGCCCAGCGGAACACATGAGTGAATTAACAATTCTCCATGTTGATATGGATGCCTTCTTTGCTTCAGTTGAAGAGCGGGATAACCCAGCGCTAAAAGGTAAAGCGGTAGTTGTCGGAACCGGAATACGTGGGGTCGTCTCGGCCGCAAATTATGAAGCACGCAAATTTGGGATTCATGCTGCGATGCCGGTCGGTCGGGCAAAGCGATTGGCGCCACATGCAATTTTCGTGCCACCAAATATGGCTCGCTATTCTGAAGTTTCATCACACATTATGGAAATCTTTAGATCAGTTACTCCACTCGTTGAACCACTCTCATTAGATGAAGCATTTCTAGATGTAACGGGGGCTAGACGTTTACTCGGCGATGGACGTGATATCGCAAAGCAGATCCGCGCGAAGGTAGAAGCTAGCGAGGGGATTACTTGCTCCGTCGGAATTGCAACAACAAAATTCATTGCCAAACTTGCATCGGGTCGCTGCAAACCCAATGGAATGCTAGAAATTGCAGAAGATCGGGTGCTTGAATTTTTACATCCGCTCCCAGTAAGTGCAATCTGGGGAGTGGGACCAAAAACAAATGAGGAGCTACAAAAACTAGGACTTAGAACTGTTGCTGATATAGCTAATACCCCACGACAAACTTTAATTCGGGCGCTAGGTGAATCTGCCGGTGCTTCACTTTATGAACTTGCGTGGGGGCGTGATTACCGTGATGTAATTCCAGAGGAGGTAGATAAATCAATTAGCGCTGCTGAAACCTTTGACACCGATATCGAAGATCAGGAAATTATTTTGCGGGAATTCCTTCGGCTTACTGAAAAAGCTACTTATAGAATGCGCGAGAAAGATTTAAGTGCGCGAACAATTTCGATAAAGGTTCGCTTTGCAGATTTTAAAACTATAACTCGCTCTAAGACGCTGCCACTTGCTATAAGTGCGACTCATGAAGTATTTGATGTTGTTAAAGCGCTATTTCTTGCACTCAAATTAGATCGCGCCAGACTTCGCTTAGTTGGCGTAAGTCTTGATGGACTGGAAGATGGTGTTGACGGCACCGAACAGTTAATTTTGGGAGAGCGTGAGAAAGGTTGGCGCCAAGCAACAGCGGCGATAGATAAGGCGAGCGCCAGATTTGGTCAGGGGAGCGTACGGCCAGCTCGGTTATTCGATGAATCAGATGAGTCCGGAGAGAATTCTTAAGAAACCCCTATAAAACCGTTATTTCAGCGCTTTCGACTTTCTTTTCAGCGACCTCCTGCCGTATTGTTTCTCCTATGGCTCTATCTGATCACGAAAAGCGCATGCTTGCCGAAATGGAAGCTGCTTTGAGCGCTGATGACCCAGGTTTAGTTTCAACTTTGAATGGTGAAGAGCGCACCCCAAGGGGATCTAGAGCACTTATTGGCTTCTTCGCAATCCTGGCCGGAATGGCTGTATTGCTTGGAGGATTAATTGCCCAAATTATCCCTCTGGGTATTGCCGGCTTTTTAATCTCCTTAATTGGCCTTGTTCTCCTCCTTTCAAACCTAGCCCTAGGAAAGGCTGAGTTCAAAGGAGCAAAGGGCGCTCGCCCAAAGTGGTCATCACGGTTGGAAGATCGCTGGGAGCGACGCAATTTCGATGAGTAACGCCTGACTTTAAGTTTGAAGCCAGCTTTAGCCACCCACCAAGGGTGGTTTTTTTATGCCCAGAATCTGGGGTTGAATCTGGGGTTGAATCTGGGGTTGAATCTGGGGCTTTGGGGAAATATTTGGGCCAAAAGGGTGCAAAGTGGATAGAAATGGAGTAAAGTGGTGATTGCTATCAAATCCGGGGGGATTTGAGCGTAAAAACTGGGGAGGTGGGTCTAAGTGTTTCTCGGTACCCACGAACCAAAACTTGATGAAAAAGGTCGGATTATTTTGCCGGCAAGATTCCGAGATGAATTAGCAAATGGCCTAGTCATAACTAAAGGTCAGGAACGTTGTCTTTATGTTTTTCCTAGCGGCGAATTTTCTTCAATTACAGATCGTTTGCGCCAAGCACCCGTCACCGAAAAAGCAGCACGCGATTACATGCGCGTGATGTTTGCTGGCGCACACGATGAAGTTCCAGATAAACAAGGGCGCGTAACAATTCCATCAGGGCTTCGCACTTATGCAGGTTTGGAGAAGGAGTGCGTAGTCATTGGAGCCAATACTCGATTAGAGATTTGGGATAGCGCTGCTTGGGAAAGTTATTTAGCTGATCGCGAAAAAACATTCTCTGATGTTTCCTCGGAGGTGTTGCCGGGACTCTTCTAGGTCCAATAAAAAATTTCTCAGTTGTGGCCATCGCCGACCTCTAAAACGACGCCCCTTCCCCGGCGCCGTTACCCCCAGATCCGTCGGCCGGCGATGACCAGAGTTGAGAAATTAGTAAAAGCAAAGAGATTTCAAAAGAGTAAATACCGAAAGGGGGAGAAGTTGCAAGAAGCGTTACATATTCCAGTCGCACTTGAACGTTGTATTGCGCTGCTCGCTCCTGCAATTGAATCTGCTGAAAGTCCAGTTGTAGTTGATGCAACGCTAGGTATGGGAGGCCATGCCAGAGCACTTTTACTTAAATACCCGAAACTAAAAATAATTGCTCTTGACCGAGATTTAAGTGCAATCAAAGTTGCAACTTCAAATTTAAGTGATGTCATCGATCGAGTAGTAATTGTTCATGCAGTTTATGACGAGATTTCAAATGTGTTAGAAAATTTGGGCCATAAGCAGGTTGATGGAATTCTCTTTGACTTAGGCGTTTCCTCAATGCAATTGGATCAAGCTGATCGAGGCTTCGCGTATTCGCAAGAAGCGCCGCTTGATATGAGGATGGATCAAAGTTCGGGGTTAAGTGCTCTAGATATTTTGAATACCTATACATATGGCGAGCTGGTTCGGGTAATCCGAAACTATGGTGAAGAAAAATTTGCAACCAAGATTGCCGACAACATTATTAAAGCTCGTGAAGCTGGTTCTTTGAGAACCACTAAAGATTTGGCCGAAATAGTTAAGGAGAGTATTCCTGCGCCAGCACGTCGCACAGGTGGCAACCCAGCAAAACGCACATTCCAAGCTCTCCGAATTGAAGTTAATCAAGAGTTGTCAGTACTCGAACGGGCAATTCCTAGCGCACTAGAAGCGCTTCGGATAGGTGGCCGACTTGTAGTTATGTCTTATCAATCGCTTGAAGACAAGATTGTAAAGCGGGCGTTCTCAGAAGTTATAGCTTCGCATTCACCACTAGGTCTGCCATTTGATCTTCCGAATTCCGCTGCAAGTTATAAGTTGATTATTAGCGGAAGTGAATCAGCTACGCAATCGGAAGTGGAAAACAATGCTCGTGCACAATCAATGCGCCTTAGAGCAATAGAAAGAGTGGCGGCATAATGGCGATTCTTGCACTGCCTCCAATTATTAGATCTCGCGTTGCGCTTAAACAAGTTATCGAAAACGTACCTGAAATTCAAAGTGTCAAATCAGCGCAAAAACTAGATACTAGAAAATTTACCCTGATAATGGCGAGCATAATTACCTTAAATCTTCTGGTAATTGCCGGAATAAACCTTCTAATGACCCAAGATGCATTTACTTTACAACGACTTAAGTCAGAGCGAAATATTGCGCTAGATAAAAAAGACGCGATTCTAAATATAGTTAATAAGAAAAATTCACCAGCAAATCTGGCTAAAGTCGCTGAGGAAATTGGAATGGTACCGGCGACAAAGATCGGCTATCTGAATTATTCGCAGATAAGTAATGTGGTTATGCCATGACCCATAACGCTCTCGTTCACAAGCGCATCCGGACACTGCTCTTTGCAACCTTTGCACTATTTGGCGTGATTATTGGTCAGCTATTTTCGGTGCAAGTTGTTCGCGCTGGAACCATAAGTGATCGCGCAGCAATTGAACTCCTTAACACTTCTACGCTGCTAGCACCTAGGGGAGTAATTAGTGATGTCAATGGAGTCGAGCTAGCAAGAAGCGTTGCGGCTATTACAATTGTGGTTGATCAGACACAGATTAATGATCCAAAATTGACTGCAAAAATAACTAGCCCAGTACTTCAAATGAGCGAAGCTGAACTTGAAGCGCTTTACACCGGAAAGCTTAAATATAAAATTATTGTAAAGAGCGCTAAGCCTGCAATGTGGAGCAAACTCCAAAATACCGTTGCGAGTTACAACAAAGAAATCATGAAGGACAAAACTGGCTTCAGCAAGCGAATTCTTGGCTTTTTCTCGGAGCGCGCATATATTCGTGAGTATCCGACTGGAATGCTTGCATCTTCACTAATAGGTTTTATAAATCACGAGGGCAATGGCGCAGCTGGAATTGAGAGCAGTTTAAATAGCGAACTTTCTGGAATTAATGGTCAATACATCTACGAAGATGGAGCGGGAACAGTAATTCCTGGCTCAGCAAAAATTAGAACTGAAGCAAAGCCCGGAACTTCTATTCGCTTAACTGTCGATCGCGATATTCAATGGATTGCGCAAGATGCAATTAGCAAAGCCGTGAAGAGCGCAGGCGCTAAATCTGGCACGGTAATTGTTATGAATTCAAAGACTGGCGCAATCCTCGCCCAGGCAAGTGCTCCTACCTACGATCCTTCAAAACCAATTGTTGGAAACTTAGATGTGATTCGCAATCCTGCCGTGCAAGATGTTTACGACCCTGGTTCTACTGGAAAAGTAATTACCTATGCAGCAGCTATAGAGGAGGGCAAGTTAACTCCCACCGCTATCTACACAATTCCATATTCAATGCGAGTGGCTGGTACAAAATTTAGCGATCACGAAAAGCACCCTACACAGCGAATGACGGCAACCGGTGCGCTAGCAATTTCAAGCAATACTGGTTCAATTATGGTTGGCCAGCAACTTGGCAGTGAGACGCTATATAAATATCTCACCAACTTTGGTTTCGGGAAAAGCACTGGTTCCCATCTTCCCGGTGAATCGGCAGGAATTCTGCCTTCAGTTGATAAGTGGTCAGGTACTTCGCTCCCAACTTTTTCTTACGGTCAGGGATATTCCGTTACAGCGCTCCAGGCAACAAGTGTTTTTGCAACTATTGCAAATGATGGAGTTCGAGTAACGCCAACGGTTGTGGCTGGCACTACAGATGCGAGCGGAAATTACACTCCAGCGAAAGACCAAAAGACGCACAGAGTTATAAGTGCGAGTACAGCAAAAGAGATTCGTAAAATGTTAGAGAGTGTTGTCTCCGCTAATGGCACCGCCCCAACAGCGGCTATTCCGGGATATCGTGTGGCTGGAAAGACTGGAACCGCAATGCGGTACAACGCTAAATGTTCTTGCTATAGCGGCTACACCGCTTCCTTTATCGGTTTTGCACCGGCAGATTCACCTTCATATGTAGTTAGCGTGACAATTCAAGATCCGAAGGGAATGCATTGGGGCGGGGTTCTTGGCGGACCAGTCTTTGCCAGAGTCATGAAATTTGTTCTTCAGTCAAAACATATAGCGCCATCTACAAGTAAATTAACGGCCTATCCACTCTCCGAGGCCGAACTCAATAGAAGTGCAAATAAAAAATGATTCGGCCACAATCTGATTACCTAAAATCAGTTGCCGAACTTTCACGTTTTATTTCAGCAGATTCGAATATTGAAGTGAATTTTTCTGGAATTACTTCGGATTCTAGAGCTGTCGAAGTCGGAGATCTATTTGTTGCTCTACCTGGAGCAAAAATACATGGCGCAGAATATATTGATCAAGTAAAAACTAGCGGATCTGTTGCAGTTTTAACTGACCAAGAGGGTGCAAAAATTGTAGGAGAAAAGCTTCCCGTTATTGTTATTTCAAATCCGCGGCGCGAGCTCGGAGATATCTGTTCCTGGTTCTATGACGCACCATCTAGCGCCATAAAGATTGCTGGCATAACTGGGACTAATGGCAAGACGACTACAACAACAATTCTGAATCAAATTTTGAAATTTGCCGGAAAATCTACCGGACTAATTGGAACTATCGGAATTGAAGTCGGCCCAGAGACCATACCCTCAAATTTCACGACTCCTGAAGCAAGCGAGCTGCAAAGTTTATTTGCAACTATGCGTGAGCGACATATCTCGCATGTCTCAATGGAAGTAAGTAGTCACGCAATAGAAGCCCGAAGAGTTTCCGGAACTAGATTTGCGATGGTTGGTTTTACAAACCTAACTCAAGATCACCTAGATTTTCACGGAGATATGGCCTCCTATTTTTCTGCCAAATCAAAGTTGTTTACCCCGGAGTACGGCGAATTGGGTCTGATAAACATTGATGATCAATATGGCAAATTGTTATTTGACAGTGCTTCGATACCGGTAATTTCCCTTGCTCGCGAGAATCGAAGTGCACAGTGGCACTACGAACGGATCGAGTTAAAGAGCGCGGGTTATTCCGTAGCCATCCGCGGCACTGGTGGTGTACTAATTGAGGGCGAGATCAATCTAATTGGCGACCATAATTTAGATAATGTCCTGATGGCGGTTGCAATGGCGCTGGAATTTGAAATTGACCCACTTGTGATTGCTAATAGCCTGCAATCACTTCGCGGAGCAGCTGGCCGATTGGAGAGTGTGGATCTCGGACAGAAATTCTTGGCGCTAGTTGATTATGCACATACTCCTGATGCTGTTACCAGAACTTTGGCGACTCTTCGCAAGAGTGTTTCTGGCCGAATCATTTGCGTTCTCGGTTGTGGCGGAGATAGAGACAAGAGCAAACGTCCAATTATGGGGGCCGAACTTCTTGCCGGTTCAGACCAAGCGATATTCACCAGCGATAACCCACGAAGTGAAGATCCGGAAAAAATATTGGATGAGATGGTAAGCGGCTTGAATCTGAAGGAAAATAGCGCGGTAGTTGTTAATAGACGAGAGGCAATTGCGCTAGCCGTGGCAAGTGCACTCCCTGGTGACTGTGTAATCGTGTTAGGAAAAGGACACGAAACTGGCCAAGAAATTGCCGGAACTAAACTCCCCTTTGACGATCGAATTGAACTTGCTCGCGCCATCGAGGAGCTCGGATGATAAAACTCACTCTTTCGGAAATCGCAAAAATTGTCGATGGTACTGTCATAAATGTCGATGGCGGAACAACCACTACTGCATATCCTGTAATCAATTCCAAGCAGGCAAACCCACAAACTTTTTTCGCAGCATTTGTTGGCGCAAATTTTGATGGTCACGATTTTATTTCGAGTGCAATATCTAGCGGGGCGCAATTCGCACTTGTATCTAAGGATTGCAGCGCACCTGCAATAAAAGTGGATGATGTAGCCGCGGCTCTAAGTAAGTTGGCAAGCTATGTCAGAAGTAAGTTACAAACAATGACTGTAATTGGGATTACTGGATCCCAAGGAAAAACAACAACTAAAGATTTGCTACGCCATATTTTGAGCGTATCCGGTGAAACCATTGCACCATCTGAATCTCTCAATAATGAACTTGGCGTTCCCTTACTTCTACTTCGCTGCACTGAATCCACGAAATACTGCATCGTTGAAATGGGTGCGCGGCATCTTGGAGATATTGCGCATCTCGCCGGCATTGCAAAACCTCATATTGGAGTAGTGCTTGGAGTGGGAAAGGCACACGTAGGAGAGTTCGGAAGCAGAGAAGCAATTGCTAAGACTAAATCCGAATTAGTCTCAACGCTGAGTTCAGACGCGATTGCGATTCTGGGCACATACGTCGAGTTCACCCCAGTTATGGAAATCCCAACAGGAGTGCGCAAAATATTCTTCGGCGAAAAGAGCCAATGTGAAATTCGCGCGGCAGATATCGAGGTTCGTGAGGGACGAGCACACTTTGATTTAGTTACTCCAGATGGTCGAGCCGCAGTCAGTCTGCAATTACTTGGACTTCATCAAATACCTAACGCTTTGGCTGCTGCTGCAGTCGCAACTTCTCTAGATATTCCCATTGACACAATTTCCGCGGCGCTTTCAACGGCTGAGGTTTCTAGTAAATGGCGAATGGAAATTAGTGAAATTGCCGAGATAACAATCATTAATGATTCCTACAATTCCAATCCAGAGAGCACTTCAGCCGCACTTCGAACTCTCGCCTTAATTTCACAGGAAACTGGCGGGGTTAGTTGGGCTTTCTTGGGCAAGATGCATGAACTCGGCGAGTCATCCGACGATGAACACGCTGCAATTGGCAGACTCGTCACTGAAATTGGCATAGATCACTTAGTAGCTATTGGTACGAAGGCCTATCTGAGAGATATTTCAGCAATTAATGGTGGAGGTGAAAGTGCAGTGCATTACTTCGAAAGTAAGTCGGAGGCACTTTCGATGGTAGATCATTTTGCACCAGGTGATGTCCTCTTACTAAAAGCGTCACGGGCCGAAGAGTTTAACTTGCTTGCTGAAATGTTTAATGAAAAATTGGCTCAACTTCCAGAATCCAAAGAGGTGGAGCGATGAAGGGAATAGTTTTTGCCGGCGCGTTCTCACTTCTGCTGAGTTTTATTTTTACTCCAGTACTAATCCGGGCGCTTTCAAAGCGCGGCTTTGGGCAGATGATTCGTGACGATGGTCCTAAGTCCCATCACGTTAAGCGCGGAACTCCCACCATGGGCGGAATTGTCCTCATTTTTTCCACAGTAGTTTCGTACTTCGCGAGCCATTTAGTGACTGGCGTGGGAATCACTGCATCCGCAATGCTGGTTATGGGTTTAATTGTTGGGCTCGGATTAATTGGCCTCTTGGACGATTGGCTAAAGATTTCTCGGAAGCAATCTCAGGGACTTACTGCAAAGCAAAAACTTTTTGGGCAAGCAATATTTGCAACAGCATTCGCCTTCGCAGGGTTACATTTTAAAGATGGCTCTGGATTAACGCCGATTTCCTATTATTTTTCTGGAGTTCGAGATACCTCACTCAAACTTGGAATGGTATTTGTAGTTATTTGGGTAATCTTTTTAGTACTTGGAAGCTCAAATGGAGTGAATTTAACTGACGGTCTTGATGGTCTCGCATCAGGTGCGGCAATTATGACCTTCTTTTCTTTCGTAGTAATTGGAGTTTGGGAATTTGGTCAAAGCTGCGCTGTTATAAATGTCCCACAGTGTTACAACGTCCGAGATCCACTCGATATCGCTGTTCTCTCCGCTTCACTTGCCGGTGCTTGCGCTGGCTTCCTCTGGTGGAATGCCGCACCAGCAAAAATATTTATGGGTGATGTTGGATCACTTGCACTTGGTGGTGCGATCTCCGGGATTGCAATAGTTCTGCGGGTTGAAGCGCTCCTCGGTGCTTTGGGCGCGCTATTTGTTCTGATTACGCTTTCGGTAATCATTCAAACAGGATATTTCAAAATTTCAGGTGGTAAACGAGTATTTAAGATGGCGCCGCTTCAACATCATTTTGAATTGATGGGCTGGGGTGAAGTGACAATTGTTATTAGATTCTGGATCTTGGCTGGCATGGGAGTGGCCGCAGGACTTGGTCTCTTCTACGGACAATGGGTTGTCTCACAATAATGTCATTCATCGCCGATCTTAAAACTAAAAGGATTTTGATTATCGGTGCGGGCACTACTGGTAAATCTGTTGCAAGGTTCCTTGAAAGCATTGACGCAAATTTTCTCATAGTAGATGAAAAAATTCAGAACTTAGATGGGATAGAAGTTTTCGATAGCGTGCCAGACGACATTCTCTTTGATCTTGCAGTTGTTTCGCCGGGTTGGCGAAAAGATCACCAAATTATCATGAACCTACTCTCCAAAGGTATTGAAGTGATTAGTGAACTTGATTTCGCTTGGATGCTTAAGTCAGAGTTGAATCCAGAGCAGAAATGGTTGGCGCTCACTGGCACTAACGGCAAAACTACAACGGTACAAATGCTCGAATCAATCTTGATTTCGGCAGGGGTTTCCGGAATAGCCTGCGGAAATGTTGGAACGACCGTAGTCGAAGCGGTAACAAGTGAGAATAAATTTAAGGTTTTAGCCCTAGAGCTTTCCTCTTTCCAAATCGCGTGGAGTTCACTGCCAGAATATTCTGCAGTAGCGATACTAAACATTGCCGAGGACCACATAGATTGGCATGGATCATTTACCGAATACGCTGATGCAAAGCTGAAACTCCTTTCACAATCAACCGTTGCAATCTTAAATCTTGGTGACCCAGAGGTGGTATTGCGTAGTGCTAGTTGGAATGGTCGAAAAATTTTCTTTGGACTTGCAACGCCCCAGCCTGGCGAAATTGGGTTGGTCGAGGAGTTGCTGATCGATCGTGTATTTGTGAATTCCGCAGATTCAGCAGAAGTTATTGCTGAATTAACTGATGTCCGTCCAGCTGTTCCTCACAATGTTTCAAATGCTATGGCCGCAGCAGGTTTGGCGTTATCGATTGGAATCGCCCATCCGCTTGTCAAAGCAGGTATCGCAAGCTTTACATTGGATAAACATCGCTTGGAGACGATTTTAAGTAAAGATGGAATTAACTGGATTAACGATTCAAAGGCAACCAACCCACATGCGGCTAGTGCGGCCCTGCTCTCACATCTTTCAAATATCTGGATTGCAGGTGGCTTGGCCAAGGGAGCAAAGATGGATGAACTAATTCAGAGAACAAGTTCGCGAATCAAAGCAGCAATTATCATTGGTAAAGATGGCGAGCTAATTGCAACTGCGCTTTCTAAGCACGCACCAGAAGTCCAACTCCATAGAATCACTGGTACTAACGGTGCTGAAGAACTTATGGATCAAGTGGTTTCCTGCGCGCTGGAGATTGCTTCAGCGGGGGATACGGTTCTCCTTGCTCCAGCATGTGCCTCGATGGATCAATTCGCTTCATATGCCGAACGCGGAAATTTGTTTAAAGCCTCAGTCTCAAGGTTGGTAGGAAAATGAAGAAGCGGTTGAAGGTTCAGCGTCAGGTTTATTCCAATTTTCTTTCGAAACCTACAGCCTCATATTTAATGATTCTAGGAAGCGCCGGCGCACTTGCGGGACTGGGACTTGTCATGGTCTTATCAGCTTCATCGGTTACATCATTAGCTGAAAGTGGAAACACCTACGCAATCTTTCTCAAGCAACTTCTCTTTCTAGCTGTTGGAATCGGTGTTTGCTTAGTGACGATGAGAATGAAACTCTCAATATGGGAGAGTCTGGCTCGAATTGCTCTTCCCTTTGGAATCGTTGCACTAATTCTTCCAATTATTTTTGGTGTAAATGTAAATGGAAACCGTAACTGGATTCCGATCGGGCCATTCACGCTACAGCCAAGTGAGTTTGCGAAACTGGCGCTAATTCTTTATTGCGCTCTCCAACTTCGTAAACATTTAGAG
>CAEZUQ010000005.1_pt1 | contig 16306 bp, 19 predicted proteins | sample 7264521 | NCBI WGS metagenome assembly CAEZUQ01 (sample SAMEA6813834, study PRJEB35770) | uncultured Actinomycetes bacterium | biome: Freshwater; feature: Freshwater reservoir; material: water | place: Czech Republic | collected 2016-04-20 | depth 0.5m m | reverse complement strand
TGCGATAAGCGCCAATAAGCTCCTGAACACGAGAAGTTTTGCTTACTTCATCGTCCTTGCTAAATCGCATATCAACAACCCAGCGAATTGGAACGTATGGAATACGAAGCGCAGCGAAGATTTCATCATAGAAACCATTTTCGCCGAGAAGTAACTCATGAATTCGCTTTAAGAAATCACCAGATTGTGCGCCCTGAATAATTCGGTGATCGTAAGTACTTGTAAGAGTTATAACTTTGCTAATCGCAAGATCTGCCAAAGTATCTTCATTTGCACCTTGGAATTCGGCTGGATAATCCATTGCTCCAACGCCAAGAATCAAGCCTTGGCCTTGCACAAGGCGGGGAACTGAGTGAACTGTTCCAATCGTTCCTGGATTTGTTAATGAAACAGTTGTTCCTGCGAAATCTTCTACGGTCAGTGAACCACCACGAGCCTTGCGAACTGTCTCTTCATATGAAGCCCAGAACTGCGCGAAATCAAGTTCTTCACAGCCTTTAATTGATGGAACTAATAATTGACGAGAACCATCTGCTTTGGCCAGATCAATCGCTATTCCAAGATTTATATGTTCTGGTTTTCCGATTGCTGGCTTGCCATCTATTTCACCGAAGAAGGCATTCATTTCTGGCATTTGTCGGATTGCGCTTATCATTGCATATCCAATTATGTGCGTGAATGAAACTTTGCCACCGCGACTACGTTTTAAGTGATTGTTAATAACGGTCCGGTTATCAATCATTAACTTTGCCGGAATCGCACGAACACTCGTCGCGGTTGGGACTGTCAGTGAGGCTTCCATGCTTTGAACAACGCGAGCGCTAACGCCACGAATTGGTTCTAACGTTGAAGCACTTGGGCTTACTAAAGTTGGAATTGGTTTAACAATTGGGTCCGCAGGAGTTGCGCCAGAGGCAACTGGTGTTGCTTGCGCAACTGGTGTTGCTTGCGCAACTGGTGTTGCTTGCGCAACTGGTTTTGCTTGCGCAACTGGTTTTGCTTGCGCAACTGGTGTTGCTTGCGCAACTGGTGAAACTTGGGTTGCTGCAACTGGAATTTGCAATGTGGATGGATCAACTATTTTCTTTGGAAGTGGAGGCGTGCCACCCTTTGGCGCATTATCTAAAGTTGGAATAACTGTCCTTGCCAAAGTTCCTTGGGTATTTGGAGTGTAATCAGCGAAAAATTCGCCCCATGAAGCATCAACAGAATTTGGATCAGCTAAATATTTTTCAAACATTTCATCAACGAGCCATTCGTTTGGACCAAAAGATCCACCAAAGTGATTTGCTGGCGTATTCGACCCAGGTGCAGACACTTATAGCTCTCCGATTCCATCTACTTACGTGAAATTCCTAAGCGAGTCTAATAGGAGCAGGCGCCAGGGACTATTCCGGGCGTGCGCAGGATTCAAAATTGGACTGTGATAAATGCCCCAACGCCAAGATTCAAGAGGAAATTGGCTGGTTTTTTGGGCAGAGTTGCCGCCATGATTTCAGAGATTCCGCAGGTAGTAGAACGGTCCCTAGCGATAGTTACGGGTGGATCTCGCGGTCTGGGATTCGTCGTTGCACGCGAGCTGGCAAAATTAGGAAATCGCGTTTTAATCGTCAGCAAAGATCCAGAACGAGCCAAAGCAGCGGCGGCAGAAATAGGCTGTGAATTTGAAACGGTGGACTTTCAAGATTTAATTGCAACCCAGAATAAATTTCAAGAAATTGCTGCTAAGTACGGCACACCAAAAATTTTAGTTCTAGCCCATGGCGTGATGAGCGAAAAAATGTCAAAAACTCTTAGAACGACAACAGAAGAATGGCGCCGTGTGCTGGCAATAAATCTTGATTCAACTTTCATTGCAGTAAATACTTTGGCACCAGCAATGGCTGAGGCTCGCGATGGTCGAGTAATTATTTTCTCTGCATGTTTGGGACGAATGTCAGGTCCGGGAAATACTGGTGGCCTTGCGCCTTATCGAATTAGTAAAGCCGGAGTTAATGCATTAGTTAGAAATCTTGCCCATGAAACTGTTTTAGGAAGCAGAGGATTCTTAGTGGATGCAACATGTCCAAATCACAGTCGCACAGATATGGGTGGAGCAGATGCACCTCGATCTGCAGAAGAAGGCGCAGCGACTGCAATTTGGTTAGCCACTAGAGAATTTGAAGCCGGTAAGGATCAAACCGGTTTATTTTGGGAAGATAAAACTGTAATACCTTGGTAAGAAACTTTTTAGGATAGTTACTGGTTTAATTCTTAACTGATTTTTCGTGATATCCAAAGAGGGCCGAAACTAAAGTGATTGCACCCAAAATTGCTAAAGGAATTCCTACTAATAACAACCCACCAGAAATCATGTAATAAGAAACCCCGATAGCAATTAAATTCGCAAGCACTGCAGGGGCCCGACCATACGAACTGCTTCGGGCAAATCCGGTAGAAGCGAAGAAGAGTCCAGTAGCTCCAAATATCCCAAAGACGATTTCACTTATAAGCGCTGAGGGCCATGTCGCAGTCGAAAAAACGGTGGCCAGCAGCAAGTAAACAACCAAGCCAACCAAAATCATTGATTCCAGGCGAAGCAACCAAACCGCCGCAGTTCTGCATCTCTCATAGAACGAATCACTGATCTTCATTTGAGCCCTTTCGCATCTGGCTAACCGAGTTAATACATTATCAGTCTTAATCCTGACTGAAAGCATTTATGAACAAGACTGGTCTGATTAATTATCTGGCTTTTCTGAAGCGTTAAAATTTTGGCAAAATGCATTCTGCTATTACGCATTCAATAGAGACTCAGTAGTCTCTATATGTGAAGAAGAATCCACTCAAAAACGAAGTTGAATTCTCCAATAATGGGATTATCGATTCACTCACTGGATCTCCAGCGCCCAAGTTATTCCTCGATAATTTAGCCAGAGAAATTGCAAAATCAAAAAGAAAATTCCAAGCAATTTCTATTGTTACGGTGAAGGTGATCCTTGAAACCAATTACAGTCAGGCATCCTCGAAAGTATTGACTAGAAACCCTCTACAAGTTTATGAGCGAGCTCTAGGCGTCGAAACCAGAAATAGAGAAGCAACCCGAAATAGAGAGAAAGCTAAAACTCGAGAATTTGAAAAAGAATTAATCACGGTTGGTCTGAATCTAAAATCTAAAATTCGAAGGGGAGATTTCTACTCGCGTTTTGCCGAAAATGGTTTCTGGATATGCATTCAGGGTGATATCAGCGATGCCGAGAAAACTTCAGAAAGGATTTCTTCGAATATGTCTATTTCAAAGAAGGTTGGAAAAACTGGCGTTTCTTTCAATTTCACGGAGAATGAGTGGGATTCGAATATGGACCAGGCTGAGTTAATACGGAGTATTGACATGTCCTATTTCGGTTCATGAACTTCGCGGAGCTTGACTTTGAATAGTAATCAGAAGAGGTTTCAGTAAGGAGCTCAATCACTGAGTAAAACCGAGATTGCTATCCGTCAATATTTCCGGGATTAATGGGATTAAATGTTGACTAGATTTTAGAAAAAATATCAATTGGCATTTGATGCCCAAGTGAATACAAAAAAAGTCGAGACCTTTGGCCCTTTGCAGAACTTTATGGAAGACCCAGAAATAGAGGAAGTTTGGATCAACTCCCCGAATCGCATATTTATTGCGCGAAAAGGTGTAAGTGAATTAACCAATCTGACGTTAACTTTTGATGAAGTCCGAAACTTGGTGGAACGACTTCTAATGTGGGGAGGGCGCCGACTCGACTTATCCCATCCATTCGTGGATGCGAGACTTCCTGATGGAAGCAGATTACATGTAGCGATTCCAGAGATAACTGCACAATATTGGGCTGTAAATATTCGAAAGCATTTAATTCGTGGCAAATCATTGAGCGAGTTAGCAAAGTTAAATGTTATGTCTGATGAGATATGTGCGTTCTTAATCAAGTCAGTTGAATCAGGGTTCAATATTCTAGTGAGTGGTTCAACTCAAGCAGGGAAAACGACTTTACTTAATGCCCTAGTGAGTGCAGTTCCTTTAAAAAGTAGAGTTATAACGATTGAAGAAGTTTTCGAGTTACGACCAAAACTTCCTGATTGTGTAGCGCTGCAGACTAAACCTGCAAACCTACAAGGTGAAGGTGAAATCCCACTTCGGAGATTAATTAAAGAGGCGCTTCGTATGAGGCCATCTCAAATCGTAGTTGGAGAAATACGGGAGGCGGAATCTCTGGATTTATTAATCGCCCTGAACTCCGGACTTCCTGGGATGGCAACGATTCATGCTAATTCTGCAAAAGATGCAATCAGCAAATTACAAACCTTGCCACTTCTGGCCGGGGAGAACATTTCACATAAATTTATAGCCCCAGTAGTCGCAGCGGCAATAGACCTCGTGGTCCATCTCTCCATTGCCCCTGATGGAGTTAGGCGAATTTTGGAAATAGCTCGCGTGACAGGGCGGATTGAATTGGATCGCGTTGAATCCGAAATGCTATTTAAATTTTCATCTGATCCAGAACCAAGATATATCAAAGGTTTAATTGATCCGAATCTAATTTTTGACCAAATATACAGTGATGAAGAGCTTAAAAACCAAGAGCTAAATGATCAAGAAAGATCAATAATCTCAACTAGAGGTAGAAAATGAGTAATTATAAAAATACACAAGTTTTCAAGAGCGAAAGCGGCGTAGTTGGATTACGGAACCGAGCAGAACAAGTCAATCCAAAAGTAGTCTTGATCTATTTAGCAAGTTCAGTTTCTGGTTTCATAGTTGCAACTTTGATTACGTCTTCTCCAATAATAGGAGTTCCTTTTGCTTTAATAACAACGACTATTCCATTCATTTTATTGAGAAGAAAAGCTGAAAATAATCGAATACTTTTACAAAACTTATGGCCAGAAATTCTGGATCACATTATTTCAGGGCTACAGTCGGGGCTTTCTCTTGCGGAGACTTTAGTGGCCCTCGGATCAAGAGGACCGATTAAAACACGATCAATTTTTCAACTCTTTTCAGAAAATTTACGAAATGGTATGAATTTCGAGAGTGCACTTACAGAAGTTAAAATAGAATTTAATGACGGCACGGCTGATCAAGTTTGTGAAGTATTGGATTTTGCTAGATTGGCTGGAAGCAGGGATACCTCTTTAACTCTTAGAACCCTTTCGAATTTCATTAGGAGTGATTTGGCACTTCGTGCGGAGATTCAGGCGAAGCACAGTTGGGTAAAAAACTCAGCGGCTTTGGCTGCGATAGCGCCGTGGGTGTTATTGCTTTTGCTCGCATCTCAACCCAATACCTTGATTGCTTACACGAGTGGGGCCGGATTCGGAATTCTCATAATTGGAGCATTGTTAACAGTCGTTGCATATTTTTGGATGGATAAAGTAGGGAAACTTAAAGCAATTCCAAGGATTTTTGAATGAGCCTTTTCTCGCTTTCTCTTCTCTTCCTTTCACCAATTATCGCCTACGCCACCCTGATTTTGCTCAGTGAAAGTAAAGATCCACTGCGAGGTTTCCATGATGATTTTCAGAAGAATATTCTCGCCAGCAATATCACAATAGAAGATCGCAGATTTAACTCCGAAAGAATTTTACGTAAGCGGACAATCATTTCGATATTTATATCGGCTATCGCTCTCCTATTCATCATTGGGGCTTCATTCACAACTCTTTTGTCACTCTCAGTTTCGCTAGCCATCTATTGGTATTGGGAAAAGGGCACGGTAACTAGAGTAGAAAAAAAGGAACTCCAGTTAGCTGAAGAAGAATTCCCTTCGATTGTAGAACTATTCGCAGTTTTGGTCTCCGCGGGAGAGAGCCCATCTACGGCGCTGGCTCGGATATCAGAGCGAGCAAGTGGCGAGTTAGCTAAGAAATTTTCTATCGCTCTAGTTGAGTTACAAAATGGCAGGAACTTAACTCAAGCACTTGAAGTTATTGGAGCAAAGAGCAATTCGCCAACTATTCGCCGATTTTGTGACACTTTAATTCTTGCCATGGAACGCGGTACTTCGCTCTCCGAAGTATTGAATAGACAGGTAGAGGAAGTCAGATCTGCCCATCACGCTTCGTTATTGACTGCAGCAGGCAAGGCCGAGATTGCCCTAATGATTCCGGTTATTTTCCTTATTCTTCCGATATCAGTTCTTTTCGCCCTCTGGCCTTCATATATTTCATTGGGCCAAAGCGTGATGTAAAAACTCATTATTGAGAAAGCCTTCAGTTATTGGTTAGTGATTTGTCCACAGAGCAAATCCATTCACAGCAGCAACTCCAGAGAGATTAACCATCAAATCTTTAAATGAAACTTGATTCATGGAGCCCAGCTCCAAGACATATCAAATAAGAAAGTACGGAATATCGGAATACCCCCAAAGAAAGAATGGAGCAATATGAAAAGTATTAAGCCAAAGAATGCCAAAGAATTAAATTCAATGAAATTACTCAATGTAAGGAGATTGAGATTCGTGCCAACAATAAATACAGCTATTCTCTACTTTGTTCATAGTTGCAATAAGTTTCTAAACTCTCTTCAACAAAATAGCCTTGGCAAACTTGTGACACAGAACTACCAGAAATTACATAAAGAGTTTTCGTATGTCGCGCGCTCAGAACGTGGTGATGTTCCTGGTTGGGTTCTCGTCGTATTAATGACAACCGGATTGGTAACGGGAATTTGGACTGTTGCGCAGCCACGACTTTCTAGTATCCTCAAAAACTCGTTAGATAACATGAACAGTATTCGCTAGCGATGCGCAAATTTAGAGAACGCATTTTCGGAATCTTCGACTCAGAGATCGGTACCGTAGAGAGCTCACTTGTCCTGATTCCTACGATCCTTCTCTTTTTAAGTGTTTTGCAAATTGCTGCTTCTGTACTTGGGCGTGGAGTAACGGTCAATGCCTTGCAAGGTGAGGTCAGCAGGGAGGCTCTATTAGGATCAAATAACTTATCGCAATCCAGTGACAGTCTTAATGTTAATTTCCACCGTATTGCGCTTCCAGGCGGTGGTTCGATAATTCTAGGAAGCAGAGAAGTGTCGATCCCAAAATTGACACCATTAATTTTGTTTCAGGATAAATTCTTAATAAACGGAATTGCCATTGATGAGAACTAGTAAGTTGAAATTCTTATTCAAAAATGAAGATGGGAGCGCCATAATTGAGTTTGTTATATTCGCCCTCCCTTTATTTGTACCTTTAATTATTTTCTTGACATCAATTAATCAATCGGCACAAATCCAGTACGAGGCAAGAAACTTTGCTAGGCAAATAGCTAGAGCATATGTGACCAGCTCAAGTCAGGAGTTAACTAGTGCTCGGATTCAGGCAGTTACAGAGGCGTTTGCAGCGACTTCATTTGCATCAAATAAAATAGATCTCCCTCCTAAAATTGAAATCCACTGTTCCCTAAATCCATGCCTCTCACCAAATGGAAAGGTTGAAGTAATAGTTTCAATCACTTCGGCAAATTCTGGAAGGTCGGTCTCCGCCACTGCAGTTCAAACTGTGGACTCTTGGCGAAGCAACTGATGCGATTGCAATTTAGAGATGAGTTACGCAACAATGAAGACGGGTCAATTTCCGTTTTAATCTCAGGACTTTTTCTCCTGGTATTAATACTTTCAGTAGGAATAATAGACATTTCAGATTCTTATCTAGCCAAACGAGAATTAGTGCAAATCGGGGAAGATGCAATTTTAGTTGCTTCTCACTCCTTGGACGAAAATCGATATTACTCGGGCAACTCTGCAAATGATGGAAGCACAAGTATAAGAGTTCCAATTGATTGTGCTGTTGCGGCAGCGAAGTTCTTCTCCGAAATCTACTCAAAGAGTCTTCGTAATAATCTGATTAATGTTTCAGGTTGGAGTTGTTCGAGCGATCAAATCACTGCAAGCATTAGTTCGAAGGTACAGGCAATTGTGAATTTTCCAATTCTTTCAAAAATATCTGGTGGTGCTATTCACGTAAATGCGACCATAGGAGCAACCTCAGAACTCTCATCCATGTAAGGCCTTGCGTCAAAATCGAGCATAATAAGGATTTGCCAACTGGTAGTAACCATTACGCTTAACCCATGGCAGCTCGTGAATATCTAGAGGAAGTTAGCGCGCTTCGCGTAACTCTTTCGGCTATTGAACAAGTCTTGAATCTTCCCAAGTTAGAAGCAGATTTTAAGAGCCTCGAAGCCGAAGCCAGCGCGCCAAACCTCTGGGATGATCCAGAAAAAGCCCAAGTTGTAACGAGCAAACTTTCTAGAGTTCAAGCAACCTTGAATAAGTCAAACACTATTCGTCGTCGCCTCGAAGATATTCCATTGTTACTTGAACTTGCTCAAGGCGAGGAAGATCAAAGCGCAATTGCAGATGCAGGAAATGAATTGGATGATGTAACACGAGCAATTCGGGAATTAGAAGTTCAAACACTACTGAGTGGTGAATATGATGATCGCGATTGCTTAATCACAATTCGATCTGAAGCCGGTGGTGTCGAAGCGGCGGATTGGGCGCAGATGTTAATGAGGATGTATTTGCGATATTGCGAACGCCATAGTTTTAAAGTTGATGTTTTAGAAACTTCATATGCCGAAGAGGCTGGAATCAAATCAACGACATTTAGAGTTCATGCGCCATATGCTTATGGCACGTTATCGGTTGAGCAGGGAACTCATCGATTGGTGCGAATCTCACCCTTTGATTCACAATCCCGCCGCCACACATCTTTTGCGGGAGTTGAAGTAGTACCAGTAGTAGAACAGAGCGATCATATTGAGATTGACGAGAAAGAACTTCGAGTAGATGTCTATCGCTCATCAGGTCCTGGCGGACAAGGCGTTAACACAACGGACTCAGCTGTTCGCATTACCCATCTTCCAACTGGGATTGTTGTCTCTTGCCAAAACGAACGTTCACAAATTCAGAATAAGGCTACGGCTATGGCAGTTCTGCAATCCAAATTACTGGAACGCCGCAGACAAGAAGAACGCGCACGACTTGATGCGCTTAAAGGAGATAACTCTGGATCTTGGGGAAATCAGATGCGCTCATATGTATTAGCCCCGTATCAAATGGTTAAAGATTTGCGTACTGACTTCGAAGTTGGAAATCCGTCTGCCGTTCTTGATGGTGAGATTGATGGCTTCATCGAAGCTGGAATTAAATGGCGCAAGTCCACCGATTAATAGAAAATAAATAAAATCACACTCAATTACGCTTAAATTTCAGAAATCTCACAGCCATTTTCGCGCGTATTTCCGTGCTTGAGCCTTAGTTCTTGCCTAAACTTCCGATATAGGCATCGAGGGAAGAGTAGATTTTCGAATTTAACTTTTTCGCAGACCTGAAGTTTCGACTATCGATTAATTTGCTACATGTTCAAGGAGGCGCACATGATTCGTTTTGAAAATGTTTCAAAGATTTATCCGAAGCAAGATCATGCCGCTTTGGATTCGGTAAATATTGACATTCTTAAAGGCGAGTTCGTTTTCCTTGTTGGGCTTTCAGGTTCAGGTAAATCGACCTTCCTACGACTAGTTCTACGTGAAGAGCGACCAACTAGTGGCGAAATTATTGTTGCAGGTAAAGAATTGAATACCCTTTCTGCCCACAAGATTCCAGAACTTCGCAGACAAGTCGGAACTGTTTTTCAAGATTTTCGTTTACTCCCGAATAAGACCGTATTTGAGAATGTTGCATTCACGCTTCATGTTCTTGGGTATTCACAGAAAGAAATTAATCGTGAAGTTCCAGAAGTCTTGGAACTTGTTGGTCTTGAAGAGAAATCTGACCGGAAGCCATCAGAACTTTCCGGTGGTGAGCAACAGCGCGTTGCAATTGCTCGAGCATATGTAAGTCGCCCTGCAATACTTATTGCTGATGAACCAACCGGAAATTTAGATCCGGCCACGAGCGTTGGAATCATGAAACTTCTTGATCGGATCAATCGTGAAGGAACAACTGTTGTTATGGCAACTCACGATTCAAAAATTGTGGATTCAATGCGTAAACGAGTAATTGAACTTGAGGGCGGACACGTAATTCGCGATCAAGTCCGTGGTGTTTATGGATATGCGGGATAGGGGCGGAATATGAGAGCAGGATTTCTTTTCAGCGAGGTAAGAATCGGTCTACGTCGAAATCTTACGATGACCTTTGCGGTAATGATTACGGTCGCTATTTCACTTACTCTTCTAGGAATTGGATTGCTTGCAAACTCACAAGTTCGAGTGATGAAAGATTATTGGTATGACAAAATTGAAGTATCCGTATTTCTCTGCGGTTCGCTCTCTGAATCATCTTCTTGTGCAAGCGGCCCAGTTTCACAAGAACAGCGTGATTTAATAAAAGCAGATATTGAAGCGCTTCCTGTTGTTGAAAAAGTTTATTATGAATCACAATCTCAAGCTTTCATACATTTTCAAGAGAGATTTAAGGGTTCAGCAATTGCCCAAAATGTTACGCAAGATCAACTACCCGAGTCCTATCGCGTAAAATTGAAAGATCCCACAAAGTTCGCTGTTATGCAGAGCGCATTTGCTGGGCGACCTGGCGTTGATTCGGTTCAAGACCAAAGGTCTATCCTGGAGAAATTCTTCAAGTTATTGGGCGTCTTGAGAGATGGCGCTTTGGCAATTGGTTTAGCCAGCGTTCTAACCGCTGCTCTCTTGATAAGCAACACATTAAGAATTGCCGCATTTAATCGCCGGCGTGAAACCGGCGTGATGAAATTAGTTGGTGCTTCATCTTTCTCAATCCAACTCCCATTCTTGCTTGAAGGAATTTTCTCTGCCCTTGTTGGCTGGGTCTTCTCGACAGGGCTGTTATCAGCATTTAAATTACTCGTCGATTCGAGAATCGCACCACTTCTCAGTTTTACTAAATTCTTCACTTGGTCAGATGTTTGGGTTGCCTCAGGAATTCTTCTCCTAACAGGATTTGTGGTTTCAACAGTCGCTTCAATACTTACCCTGCGCAAATACCTGAAGGTTTAAGTAGTAAATCTTCACCTCGCGCAAATACCTGAAGGTTTAAGTAGTAAATCTTCACCTCGCGCAAATACCCGAGGGTTTAAGTAGTAAATCTTCACCTCACGCAAATACCCGAGGGTTTAAGTAGTAAATCTTCGCGTAACTTTGCCAATTTCAGATATTGCTAGCAGAATTCGCAAATGCTTTCCCCATGGCAATCTTTTAGTGCGCGATTTCGCAGCGCGGGGTTTAGCGCCACGGCAGCTATTGCATCGCTCGCAATAATTCTTGCATTTGCACTTGGAGATTACGTTGGTCAATCCAGAAACAAATCCCCGGTAGAACAATCAATATCCAAAATTCTTGCCAAGAATCCAACCCCGCCAAAACGCAACGTCTTAGAGCGGGCCGCAATTGAAGCTGTTCTTAAAGCTTCAGGCGATCAGTGGGCGAACTATTTTCCAAAAGAGAGTGTTGATGAGCTAAATCAAAGTCTTGAAGGACGTTACAGCGGGATTGGAATCTGGTTGCGTAAGAATAAAACTGGAATTCTTGAAGTATCAAATGTGCAACCTAATTCTCCGGCTGCTAGGGCAGGTGTCCTGGTTCTGGATGCACTAATTGATATAAACGGAGTTGGAATGGATGGCGCATCTATTGCAACAGCAGTTGCAGCGCTTCGTGGAAATCCCAACACATCATTGCAAATTGGACTTGAACGCAATCAGGAACAAATTAGATTGAAAGTTACTCGCGAATCTATTCTTAATGGCGATGTAGTTGCCTACCAATTGGCGCCCAACATTGTGTATATCCAAGTATCGGCAATTACAGGTCAAGTAGCCTCAGAAGTGGCTGTTGCACTCAACAAGTATTCACATAAAGGCGGAATCGTCTTAGATCTACGCGATAATCCAGGCGGTCTAATCGAAGTCGCCGTTGATCTAACTTCAATTTTTTTGCGTGAGGCCACAATAGTTTCATATACCAGAAAGAATGATTCAGATGTCATCTTGGAATCAAAGAAAAAAGCCGTAGTCTCCTCACCAATGACAGTTCTTATAAATCGTTCTACTGCAAGTTCTGCCGAAGTAATTGCAGGCGCACTTCAAGACCATAATCGCGCAGTAATAATTGGTGAGAAAAGTTATGGGAAAGGCACTGTCCAAGAAATTATTGAATTAGTAGATGGCTCCCAACTTGAAATTACAATTGGCAAATATCGAACGCCAAATGGTCGGATAATTGATCAAGTAGGTATTGCTCCAGATTTACTGGTTCCAGAGAGTCAAGAAATAGCGAAGGCACTTCAAGTCTTGAGTGGCTTGGCAACATTTAGCAAGAACTAGACAGGAAGCCTAGGCGTTCGAGTTCACAGCGCTAATTTAATGATGCAAATCTGTTTTCCGTGTAGGAAAATCTGCAACTTCAATCCTCCTAAGTCGCGTATCCTTGGCTCTGTAATACGTGCAAGGTATGGAATTCGGAGAATTCCTGGAAGATTTCAAAGCGCTTAAGAAGTTAAGTTCTATTAAGTACAACCAGAAAAGCACAATAATTGAGAGAGAAATGAGGTGGTCATAATGGTTAAAGAGCTGGGTAAGAAGCTAATTGCACAGAATAAAAGTGCTCGCCATGACTACTTCATAGAAGAAGTTTTTGAATGTGGAATTGTTCTAAGCGGAACAGAGGTTAAATCGTTGCGAGCAGGGCGAGCATCTCTCGTTGATGGTTTCGCGATGGTTAATAACGGGGAACTTTGGTTAAGCGGCGTCCATATTCCTGAATATACGGAAGGGACTTGGAATAACCATTCGCCACGTCGCGAACGTAAATTGCTTCTTCATAAGAAGGAGATAGAAAAATTGACTGCCGAGACTAAGCAAGGCGGTCTAACACTTGTGCCTCTTTCCATTTACTTTAAAGATGGAATAGCCAAAATCGAACTGGCTTTGGCTAAAGGAAAGAAGGCGCATGACAAGCGCGCCACCCTGATGGAGCAACAGGCAAATCGAGAAATTACCCGTGAACTTTCAAGGCGCACCTCTGGAAAATCTGAGCGTTAGCTCGTAACTTAAAGCATCTAACTTGAATCCAAGGGCTCAGTTGGATGCCAAGTTGCCCTTTGGTTAAGGCAATTATCTTAAAACTCTGCAACGCCTTACAATTAAGGCGCTCATAGATATCTAAAAGTAGATATTTATGGGTATTGGAAAGAACTAAATATGGAAAAAACTAAATATGGAAGTAGTAATTGCTTCATGTTCCACAACCATCATGGGGGTGAACGGTCTCGACTTTAGTTGTTGAGTCAGGTGAAGCGGGCCGAGGAAGCCGGGATGATCTCGTAAACCATGAAACCCGTGCAACACATAAGTGCAGATGCAAATCGCACTGATTTCGCTATCGCTGCTTAAGCGATTTAAGTGAATCCGTTAACCCAAGAGTGCTCTCGGCTTGGATGTTAGCGTCGCTAGAGAGCTCACTTGATAATGGTGTTACAGACATTGTTGGGGAAATAAATCTGTAACTGAGTTCGTTGACTACATGTGTTTGTGAGAGTCAGGACTGAGAAAGCGAATAGAACACTACGCCCGTAGAAGCCCTGATTTTGCTCTAGAGGACCCGGGTTCGATTCCCGGCACCTCCACCATTATTTTTGTTGGTCCCTAATGCTCGCAATTACTTCATCAATACTTGTATTTAGTGTTCCCAATAACTCTTGTCTAGCCAAATCTTTATAAATACGAAGATAGCTGATGCAATTGAAAATATTGCAATTACGACTCCGCCAATGGCTGGACCTGTCATCAAAATTGTGGACCCAACCATTAACCCAAATAGTGTGAAAACAAATGAAACCAATTTCTTAAAGGTAGTGGTTGATTGTTTATGGGTAGGAATTTTAAGAATTAGCCATCCAATTGGAGCGCCTAATATTGAAATCAAAATCATGATGGTTACTAGAAGAGCGAGTGATTCCATAAAGTAAGTTTATTCGAGGAAGTTGCAGATTTCAGGTTGGAGCTATGCGACTTCATCCATGGGGCGGGCCGGAACAAATCGTCTCTTTCCGAGAGGCGATGTCCATTCGCAAGATCCATCTTCAAAACTTTCGAGTTTCCACCCGCCATGTGTTTTAAGTTGATGATGCCGCTTGCAGAGTAAACCTAGATTTGTTGGTGAAGTTTCGCCGCCCTCTTCCCAAGGAATTGCATGATCTATTTCTCCTTTAATTCCCGATCTTCGGCAGCCAGGAAATCTGCACGTTCTATCTCTAGCTAATAAGAAATCACGAAGTGCTTGTGGCGGTAAGTAACTTTCTCGCCCGAAATCAAGAAGATTTCCAGTAGTGGGGTCAGTAATGAATTTTCGCCACTTTCCATCAGCGGCTAGTTCACGAGCAACCGAGGCTGGAATCGCACCGTATCCACTTAATTGGCCCGGATTTTCTGCAAGTCCCAAAAGAGTTGGTAGATCGATTGTTAAATTAACGGTTACTGGCCGTCCGTGGTTCATTACTTGATCTTCATTCGTTTCTAAGAAAAGTGCCGCGATTGCAGTAAGAGCATCAGCACGATGCGCATCCATTGGATCCATTAAGTCGGCGCTGAAATCCGTAAGATTGAAACGATTATCAGCACCGTCATTCAAACCAGCACCGTCATTCAAACCAGCACCGTTATTCAAGCCAGCACCGTTATTCAAGCCAGCACCGTCAAATGAGCTAGCAGAAGCGGTTGGTGCCGCACTTGCATTAGCGCGCAATCTTTGCCCGCTCTGCGCTTGGTAGGCGCGTAATTTTTCTTTTGCGACCCCACTTGTCTTGTAAGCCAATCTATCTATGGCCAACATAATTGTTTGGGCATCTGGAGCGGTCAAGAAAGCAACAATCGTGGCCATTCCATTTGCGCTTGGATAATAAGAAACTTTTCGAGTTGTTTTCTCTTCAACGGCTGCGGCCTCGAATTGATCTGGCGCAAACATCGCGATACAGGATCGAACTTTATTTGCAACCTGCGCAGGAGTATGAAATTCAGCATGTGCGATTGCTTCATCTTCGATTAGCTTCAACACTTCAGGAGCGACACCTTGGCGAATAAGTTGTGCACTCTCTCTAGCAATTACATTTGCGTGTGCTGGTGAAATATCACCGATAGCTAAGGCTGCAGTTGCTCCGGGTAGATATTGCGTCAGAGTTCGAGCGACATCGATCCGACCTTGCGCCGTTGAGCCTGACATACGAAGTGCAGTTGCAATTTCTTCACGTTCAGAATCATCAACTCCGGAATACATAGAATCGGCGCGACTTGGTTCATTCCCTGCAACAACAACTATTGCATTTTGCATCCAAACATTGAACCAACCTGTCTGTTTTTCAAGAACAGCCAAATAATCGACTCTTCCTGCATAGTCCAAAGTTTCTGGTGCAATTTTCCAAAGTTCATTAACTACATCAATTCCAGCAGGGGAGTGCAACAATTCGGCTATTCGTTCCCCAAGAATTCGTTTTGAATCAGAATTGTTTTGCATAAGAGAATTATGTTTGTTGGTACTGACATTGAAATTTGCTAAGAACTTTTGGGCAGAATTAAATTTGAAATCTGTGGATAAAGTTGAGCTGTTCAAAAGTGCGGGTCAACGTAAAGAAACAAACCAGTTGGACATTTAACCAAATGAACATTTAACCAAATGAGCAGATGGCCGGATATAAGAGCGCAAGTAAATCGACGCAATATTTAAATCTCTGGCGCTAATTGGACATGGCTTTGATTTTGAATTTATCGAAACTGATACATAATTGCACCATGAGTTCCTCGCAGGATATTGCCATCCTTAATAACCTTCTTGAGGATATAAAGATCTTGGCCGGCTCTGTGTCGGTATTGGATAGAGCAATCGAAAGCAAGGATTCAACTTCCACGGCAACTGCCTTAGATGCGATTAACTTTCGGGTTCGCGAGATAGCAAAAGCTGTTCAAAAGGCATCAGGGACTAATAATTTAATTTTCTCGGTTGATGAATTATTGGCAGAACTCAAAGGGGCAAAGCCCAATCCCAAAACCATTCATGAACACTTAGACAATCAGATTGAATCCCTTCGCAAATTAGTTTTAAGCCAAATTCTCACGCTTTCAATCGATTAATCCGCATCGCGTTTCATGAATTAATTTCGGCTCTTTGGCCCGATGTCCTAGACTCCTCTCATGTCCAAAGTCCTTGCATCCCTGCCGGTTGGCGAAAGAGTTGGCATTGCCTTCTCTGGTGGCCTAGATACCTCAGTTGCAGTTGCATGGATGCGCGAAAAAGGCGCAGTGCCATTTACATACACCGC
>CAEZUQ010000004.1_pt1 | contig 16700 bp, 19 predicted proteins | sample 7264521 | NCBI WGS metagenome assembly CAEZUQ01 (sample SAMEA6813834, study PRJEB35770) | uncultured Actinomycetes bacterium | biome: Freshwater; feature: Freshwater reservoir; material: water | place: Czech Republic | collected 2016-04-20 | depth 0.5m m | reverse complement strand
GACAGCGCCGGGTTTTCACCGGACTTCGCTAAACGCATTACTACTGAAAAAACAAGGTGATCTCAGTGGTCGAAAATTAGCACCATTTCAATCTTTTTTGCGAGAACGGCGGCCAATCGTGAAGGCGATTCCTAGAGCAACTACTAGTCCAGCGCCTGCAGCGAACAATTCTGCGCCTTCAACGCCCTCATGAGCATCGGTTATGGAATGTTCGGGTTCATTGTTTTCCGAGTCACTCGCCAAGGCGGAGTTCGGAAATATGAATAATGCAATTGCAATTACTGTCGAAAATACTTTTTCCTTCATGGGATACAGACTACGCTCTTGCCTATGGAATATCGTCGCCTCGGCTCCTCAGGAATGTATGTCTCAGAAATCTCATATGGTAATTGGATTACTCACGGCTCTCAGGTGGAAGCCGATGCCGCGATTAAATGTGTTCATGCTGCCTTGGATGCTGGAATAACGACCTTTGATACTGCCGATGTTTATGCGGGCACCAAGGCCGAGAGCGTGTTGGGGAGAGCGCTAAAAGGCGTAAAGCGCGAAAGCTATGAACTATTTACCAAAGTTTATTGGCCAACAGGTCCGGGCAAGAATGACCGCGGTTTATCTCGAAAGCACATCATGGAGTCCGTCCATGCCTCACTAAAGCGTTTAAATACTGATCACATTGATCTTTATCAGATGCATAGATTTGATCACGAAACTCCAGTCGAAGAATCACTTCGTGCATTTGATGATTTGATACGTCAAGGCAAAGTTCATTACATTGGATTTTCTGAGTGGAGCGCTCCTCAGATAAGTCAGGCGCTAGAAATTCAAAAAGCCAGAGGCTTCGACAGATTCGTTTCAAGCCAACCGCAGTATTCGATGCTGTGGCGTGTAATTGAATCAAAGGTTGTCCCACTCTGTGAAAGTGAAGGGATCGGCCAAATTGTGTGGTCGCCCGTTGCGCAAGGAGTTTTGACTGGAAAATATCTACCTGGAAAGAAGCCACCAACAGGCTCGAGGGCTACAGATAAGAAGAGCGGTGCCGAAATGATTTCGCGCTGGATGCGGGATGAAGTTCTGACCGCAGTTGCTAAGTTAAAACCGATAGCAGATTCAGTTGATCTGACAATGTCTCAACTTGCCCTGGCATGGGCACTCTCGAATCCAAATGTTTCATCCGTGATTATGGGAGCATCAAAACCAGCTCAGGTAAAGGAAAATGTTAAAGCATCAGGCGTGAAGTTGAGCGGGGAAATTCTTAAGGAAATTGATAAGGCCCTCGGATCTATTCCAGAATCAAATCCGGATAAAACCGAGAGCCCAAATCCAAGGCCTTAAAAATATTTAAATTTTGTCGCCAAGTTTCTTCTGTGGTGCAGGTGCACGAAGTCGGCGCATCTGAGTAGACCGTAGCCAGCCATAGATTGCCAACCCCTTGGTCGGAGCATCTGGGAATCTTTCAGCAACTAACCTTTTGATTCGCGATCCCACGAAAAATCCATAGATTATTGAATATCCCATCGCGGAATACATAATCACAATTGCTGCGAAACGAACTTCAACAGATGGAACCATTGTAAGAATTAAAACTATGACCATGAGTGGCAAGAAATATTCACCAAGTGAACGATGTGAATCTATGTAATCACGAACCAATTTCTTAACCGGGCCACGATCGCGAGCTGGTAGTGCGTTCTCATCACCACGCATATAGGCGGCTCTGGCTTCTGCTCGTGCAATCTTTAGGGCTTCACGGTTTTTTGCGCGGTCAACTTTCGAGACTGGCGCAGTAATTGAATTTATCTTTGTTTTAGCAACAGCGTCCTTGCGCTTTGGAGTTGCCCTCCCTTTTTTCTCAGGAGTGTTTTCTGACTTCTTTGATGGCTCGCTCATGTGGCTACGGTAGAGCGAGCATTCGCTCCAGCGCAACTTTTGCAAACTTAGCGGTTTCTGTGTCTACGCTTATTTGATTCACGAGGCGCCCATCAACGAGAGATTCCATCGCCCAGACCAGGTGAGGTAAGTCAATTCGATTCATGGTCGAGCAATAACAAACTGTCTTATCTAAGAAATGGATATCACGATCTGGGAACCTGTTGGCCAACCTCTGGACCAAGTTGAGCTCGGTTCCGATTGCCCACTTGCTGCCAACAGGGGAGTTTTCAACTGTTTTAATTATCATCTCGGTGCTACCGACAACATCGGCGCGGGAAACTACTTCATGCTGGCATTCAGGATGTACGAGGATTGAAACTCCGGGAACTTTCGCCCTCATCTGTTCAATATTTTCTACTGAGAATCGGCCATGTACCGAACAGTGTCCTCGCCACAAAATAACTTTTGCATTCAATATTTCAGATTCACTCAATCCACCATTTGGTTTCCATGGATTCCAAGTAACGCAATCTTCGAGCGACAGGCCAAGATTTAGAACGGTGGTGTTACGACCCAGATGTTGGTCAGGTAGAAAAAGAATCTTTTCGCCTTTTTCAAAAGCCCACTTCATAGCTCTGGCGGCATTTGAAGAAGTACAAACTGCACCACCATTTTTCCCAGTAAATGCCTTTATCGCTGCGGACGAATTCATATATGTAATGGGTACGGTTCTATCGGCCACACCAATTTTTTCTAGCGCTGCCCAACAATCATCAACTTGCTTTGCACTTGCCATATCTGCCATTGAACAGCCAGCTGCAAGATCGGGAAGAATTACTTTTTGATCAGCGCTGGTTAAAATGTCTGCGCTTTCTGCCATGAAGTGCACGCCGCAGAAGAAAATAAACTCAGCCGAACTGTTTGATTCAGCTGCTTGAGCCAACTTAAATGAGTCACCCGTGATGTCGGCGAATTGGATTACTTCATCCCGTTGATAATGGTGGCCAAGAATCATCGCTCGACTTCCCAGTGCCGCCCTTGCCGTTACAGCCCTTGCAACTAAATCAGGGCTACTTGCCTCTGGTAGCTCACCCGCACATGAAACTCCCCGCTCGCTCGCAAGATCCAACCCCTGGCCAAGTAGAAGAAGTTCGGAAAGTCTTGATGAGCCCATAGGGACATTATGGAGTAGCCTTGTGGCATTCACGAGTCAAAAATTTTAGAATTTGCAAGATATCGAATTAGATTGGGAGAGCAATGAGCACCGAAACTTCACAAGATGTAACAATCACAGGGGCCCCAGCGACCGGAATTGTTTTGACTGACGTTGCTGCGACCAAAGTTGCTGCTCTTTTGGCACAAGAAGGCCGTGATGATTTAAATCTTCGTGTTGCCGTACAGCCTGGTGGCTGTTCTGGTCTGCGCTATCAGCTTTATTTCGATGATCGCGCCCTTGATGGCGACACTATTACTGAGTTCAACGGTGTAAAGGTCGTAACCGACAAGATGAGCACGCCTTATTTGACAGGCGCATCAATAGATTTTGTGGACACAATCGAGAAGCAGGGTTTCACAATCGATAATCCAAATGCCCAAGGCTCATGCGCTTGCGGCGACTCTTTTAACTAACTAAACAGTTAATTCACTGAGTAATGAAAATTGCCTGCGCCGGCTCTGTCGGGCGCGATCATTTAATGACCTTTCCTGGAAAGTTCACCGATTCTTTGGTGGCCGAATCCTTGGACAAGGTCTCGCTCTCTTTCTTAGTAGATGGGCTAGATGTTAGACGCGGAGGGACCGCAGCAAATATCGCTTTCGGAATCGGCGCCTTAGGTTTAAATCCATATTTAATTGCAGCCGTCGGTACAGATTGGGCTGATTACGACTCTTGGCTAACTAGACATGGGGTTGACACCAACCATGTGAAAATTTCACAAGAGTTATTGACCGCCTCTTTCATGGTTACTACAGATATGGAATTGAATCAGATTGCATCATTCTTTCCAGGTGCGATGAGTGAGGCACGAGAAATCGAATTAGCTCCAATTATAGAAAAGACCGGAAAGTTCGATCTTTTAATTATTTCCCCAGATGATCCGGATGCAATGTTGAGCCATAGTCAAAGTGCCCGTGCGATGGGAATTCCATTTGCCGCAGATCCATCCCAACAACTCGCTCGAATGGATGGCGAAGCAATCAAATTACTAATCGAAGGGGCCGAGTATCTTTTCTTAAATGAATATGAATTGGCGTTGACTATTCAAAAAACTGGTTGGAGCGATGCCGAAATCTTTAGCAAGGTTAAAAAACGCATTATTACTCTTGGATCAGAGGGCTCTCGTATTGAGGAGCATGGCAAAGAACCGATAACCGTTGGCGTTCCAAAAGAGATTTCAAAACTAGATCCCACCGGCGTCGGCGACTGTTATCGAGCCGGATTTATCTCTGGACTTGCTTGGGGCCTAAAGCACGAAAGATGTGCACAACTTGGGTCGATGCTTGCAACTTTCTGTATTGAAACTAAAGGCACTCAAGAATATAAATTTACAAAGCCGGAATTCATCGAGCGATTTTCAGTGGCTTATGGTGTTGAAGCCGCACAAGAAGTAAACGAGAAAATTGAACCTCGCCTAGTCGGCTAACTTCGTAACTTCGAAGGAATTTGCACCAAGAGATACAACAGAATTTCCAGTCATTCGCGCCCACGCTTTTAGGTCTGGCTCAGATGCAGGATCGTCGCTTAGTAAAGTTATTTGCGAACCAATAACTTTTGTCGACAGTTCTTTGGCAAGCGCGATGACCGGCAAAGGGCATCGCATTCCGAGGCAGTTCAGGGTCTCCATTAAGCGCGCAACTCAGCGATTGTTTCTTCTAAAACCTGTAAAAACTTCTGGACATCTTCAAAACTAGTTCCATGATGAATTGTGAGGCGGATATTTCCTTGAGTTAAAGTTCCTAACGCGGCGAGCACATGGCTTGGTTGCATATTCACGGCGCTGCAGGCTGACCCGGAATCAACAGCAAAGCCCTTATCGGCTAGAACGGTTACCAATTGTTCGGCATTTACATATAAGAACGAGGCGCTAAGAAGATGATCAGCGCCACCTGGCGCCAGGTCACAATCAGGAATTTTTAACGAGAGATAGCTTCGGATTTCCGAATTAATCGCTGCAATTTTCGCCGCTAAGTTTTTCTCATCTGCAACCCAACTATCAATGGCAAGTGCACTTGCCACAATCAATGGGAGAGATGTTGGGCCGGGATTGATTCGACTATCTAGGTGAGGAAGTGGATTTTGCCATTTAGCGCTCTTGGAAATTGCAAGAATCCCTAATCCACTTGGTCCGGCCCACGAAGTTGAATCCCATAGCGCCGTGCTCCAATTGTCAGGTAATTTGATTCGCGTACCAGAGCCAGTCGCATCAACAAACAAGCCAGCGCAATTATTTGGCCGGCTTAGTTGGATAGTCCCAGTCTCTCGATTACAAAGTTGCAGAGTTGCGACATCAGATTCTCTTAAATCTGCATAATCAATTTGGCCCGCAGTAGAAGCCTTTAGTTGAAAGCTTGAAAACTTCTCAGAAATTGCGAAAACTTCCATCCGGTCGATATTGCTAAATACCAGCCGATTTTGCGCCCCAATTAATCCACTGATTCCCAGATGAAAGCCCAATGAGGGCTCGCCTAGAAATGAGATCTCCTCACTTTTGACTCCAAGATGGCCGGCAAAGGTTTCTCTGGCTTCGTTTAAGAGAATTGCTGCACTCTTTGAATCGACCCCTAGCTTTGCTGGATCTGGCCAAGCCACTTCAAAGATATGGGGCAGCGCCATCCGAGCAGCCTCGTGAAGCCTCGGCTCAGATTGAAAATTCGGGGTGATGGAAACCACGCCTAGAACGCTACTCCCACTTGGATATAAGAGTGAAACTGAGGGTTATTCTTACCCAATGAATTTTAAGTCGAGGAAGAAATCGCTGGGCCGAGTGGCTCGTTATCTTCTATCGGGTGGAGCGCTGGTTTTGCTCACATCTTGTTCGACTGAAAATATCTCTGGGATGGGTTTTCCTAAGAACGTTTCAAGCGTAAATGACATCTCGCTTCCGCTCTGGCAGGGAGCTTGGATCGCAGCGGGAGTAGTCGGAGTCTTCACTGCGATTTTAATTATGTATCCAGCATTCCGTCATCGTCGTAAAGGTGATGAAGTCCCAAAGCAGACGCAATACAACGTTCCAGTCGAAGTTGCATACACGATAATTCCATTTATCATCGTTGCAGTTCTCTTCTATTTCACGGCAGTTAAAGAGTCTTCAATTACAAAGATTTCAGCAGATGACAAAATCAGTCACACGATAGATGTCAACGCAATTCAGTGGTCGTGGCAATTTACTTATCGAGATAATCCTGATGCAGGGACGATCACTGGTACTCCAGCCAAGCCACCAACTCTTGTTCTGCCACAAGGCGAGCGAGTTCGATTTAACATCACAGCTACGGATGTGGTCCACGGATTCTGGATACCTGCCTTTATGATTCAAATGCAAAATTTGCCAGGAGTTTCAAACCATCTTGAATTTACCGCTAACAAACTTGGAAGCTACCCTGGCCGATGCAACATACTTTGCGGGCGCAACCATTCCCAGATGTTATTCACGGTGAAAGTTGTTTCACCAAGTGATTACGAAGAATATATTTCTACTCTGAAGGCGGCTTAATAATGACTACATTTGCTAATCGCACGGCTGTAGCTCCAAGTAAAGTTGCGCCAACAAGTAAAGGCAAACTCTTCGTCAAGATCATCACGACTACCGACCACAAAATGATTGGTTACATGTATTTAGTAACTACTTTTGCCTGGTTTTTAATTGGCGGTCTCCTTGCCTTAATTCTTAGAGCGGAACTTGCACGTCCTGGTCTGCAATTTGTATCGAGCGAGCAGTACAACCAGGTCTTCACGATGCACGGAACGATTATGTTATTGATGTTTGCCACCCCGCTATTCGTCGGGTTCGCAAACGTGATTATGCCATTGCAAATTGGCGCAGCAGATGTAGCTTTCCCAAGAATGAATATGTTGTCCTATTGGCTCTTCCTCTTTGGTGGCTTGATGGCATTCGCAGGATTCTTAAGTCCTGGTGGAGCTGCCTCGTTTGGTTGGACCGCATATGCACCACTTGCAAATTCCCAATATTCACCAGGAATCGGTGGCGATCTCTGGGTTATTGGATTGGCAATGGGTGGTATCGGAACAATTCTTGGCGGCGTAAATTTCATTACAACAATTTTCACAATGCGAGCACCTGGAATGACGATGTTCCGTATGTCTATCTTCTCTTGGAACGTACTACTAACTTCGATCTTAGTTCTTCTCGCCTTCCCACCACTTGCTGCAGCATTTTTAGGGTTGGAATCAGATCGGTTGTTCGGATCGCATATCTTTGATCCAGCAAACGGGGGAGCGATGCTGTGGCAGCATCTCTTCTGGTTCTTTGGCCATCCAGAGGTTTATATCTTGGCACTTCCATTCTTCGGAATTGCAACGGAAATTCTTCCAGTCTTTAGTCGCAAGCCAATCTTTGGTTATAAAGGTCTAATTGCGGCAACTATCGCTATCTCTGCGCTATCTGTTTCAGTTTGGGCGCACCATATGTTTGCCAGCGGACAGGTACTTCTACCGTTCTTCTCCTTTATGACTTTCTTGATTGGTGTTCCAACTGGCGTGAAATTCTTCAACTGGATTGGAACTATCTGGCGGGGTAGCGTCTCTTTTGAAACACCAATGCTCTGGGTGATGGGATTCTTGATCACCTTCCTATTCGGTGGCTTAACTGGAATCATCCTTGCCTCACCACCACTTGATTTCGCAGTATCAGCTTCATACTTTGTTGTTGCGCATTTCCACTACGTTCTATTCGGAACGGTAGTCTTTGCAATGTTTGCTGGCTTCTATTTCTGGTGGCCAAAGATGACTGGCCGTATGCTAAATGAACGTTTAGGAAAAATTCACTTCTGGACAACTTTCGCCGGTTTCCATTTAACGTTCTTGATTCAACATTGGCTTGGAATCAAAGGAATGCCACGCAGATATGCTGATTACTTGGCAACCGATGGTTTTACTAATATGAATATGATTTCAACAGTCGGATCTACACTCTTGGCGCTTTCGATGATTCCATTCTTGGTCAATGTTTGGATAACAAGAAAGTCACCACTTGTCGGAGTTGATGATCCTTGGGGTTATGGGGCATCACTTGAATGGGCAACATCATGTCCACCACCGCGCCATAACTTCACTTCAATGCCGCGAATTCGCAGTGAGCGTCCGGCCTTTGATCTGCATTACCCACATATAAAGACTGAAGGCCACTAAATATGAAAACAGGTTGGTTGCTCTTCGGTGGGCTAGCAGTTTTTTACGCAATCATGACAGTTATCTATTGGCTAGTTGGTGGTGAAGCTGTTGGAATCACCGCAATCGCTTTATCCGGAGGTCTCGCTGCCCTTATAGGTTTCTATCTCTGGTTTACGAATAAGAGATTGGGCAATGTTCTTCCGGAAGACAACACTGAGGGCGAAATAGCAGATTCTGCAGGTGAACTTGGCTTCTATTCCCCACACTCTTGGTGGCCACTTCCAGTTGCTTTCTGCATGGTGACCGCTGGTGTCGGATTGCTTGTTGGTTGGTGGCTAACTCTTATCGCTGTAGGTGGCTTGCTTATTAGTATTCTTGGCTTTGTTCTTGAGTACGAGAAACCTTCAGCAGCCTCGCACTAATTAATATAAGAAGTAGCGCCAACGGCAAAGTGATTAAAACACCAATTAGCGCGCCATTTAGTTCTTGACCTAGATCCGCAAGATTAGCGAAGAGCATAGACACTGAAAGTCCAATAGTTCCTAGAGTGCCAACTAAGAATAAATCCCTATTTGCAATCACGCGGTGTCCCATTAGCTTCATAGCCAAATAGCCAAATAGCCAAATGCCAAGTGGTTTACCGATGATTCTGGCAAACACCAGCGCCAAAACTATTGGACTAAAGATTAAGTCCGAAGTTATTTTCCACGGAATCCAAAGAGTTGTAATAATAAAGGCTGGAATAACAAAGTAATTAATTACTGGAGTAAGTTTCCCGACTAACCACTCTGACTCCTTCTCATTTATCAGGAGCCCAAGTAGAACGCCGATTACTGTTGGGTGGATTCCGCTATCTTTAAATACGCCCCAGGCGAGAACGCCGATGATAAGCGCGACGAATGGGAATCTCGGCGCAGATTTCCAGAAAATCAGTAGCAAGGCTGCGCTTACAAATAATCTAGTGACATCAATATGATGGTGATAAACAATCGCAACTACAAGTATTGAACCAAGATCATCGGCGATTGCTAGAGCTAGTAGGAAGCCACGAATTCGATTAGATACGCTCTTTGCAAGAAGCAATAGCGCAAGAAGCGCTAGTGGCAAATCTGTAGCCATCGGAACGCCCCAGGCGGTTACCGGAGCTGAACTATTCTTGGCAATCAAAAAATAAATTAACGCTGGTACGGCCATTCCACCTAGCGCTGCAGCAAATGGAATAAGGAATGAGAAGCGTTTTCTAAATGCGCCATCTAACAACTCTGCTCGCAATTCGATTCCAGCAAGGAAGAAGAAGAGAACGAGCGGACCAGTAGTTATCCACTCACGGGCGTTATTCATAAACTCCATTGCGGAAGTTTATGGGTTCTTACTAGTGATGGCCGCTTTCTAGCGCCTTGGCTTCTGATTCTGTTGGCGCAGGTACTTGTTCAACATGAGCCTGGCTAAAGCGAGCGCGGAGCTTGCCTTTTAATCCTTGCGGATTTAAGACTCCGTTTGCATCTTCTCTTGGAACTTCGAGAGCTGGAGGTTGTTCGTGCTGAGTTAGGGTGAATTTCTGTGCTGGCGTCAGTTCTTCATGAACCTCAATGAATTCACCATGAGGAAGCATTACAAGGCGACCAGTCTCACGACCGTGTAGGACCTTTTCACGATCTGCTCGTTGTAGCGATAGACAGATTCGCTTGGTAATTACGAAGGTCAGAGGTGGAATTACGATTACCCCAATTCGAGTGAACCACATGATCTGATTAATCGTTAGCGCAAAGTGCGTCGCGATAATGTCATTGCCACCATTTATCAATACAACCAAGATAAAGGCGAGCGACATTGCACCGATTGCAGTTCGATTTGGATTATTGCGTGGTCGCTCAAGCAGGTGATGCTCGCGCTTATCGCCCGTCATCCAAGCTTCGATAAATGGGTAGAGCGCCATCAATGTGAATAAAATTCCAGGAATTATCAAACCTGGAATCAAAATATTCCAAGATATTGTGTGACCAAACGCGTGGGTCTCGATGGGGGGAGCCATACGAACTAAACCATCGAGCCAGCCCATGTAGAAGTCGGGCTGCGATCCGGCAGAAATCTGCCCCGGGTTATAAGGCCCGTAGAGCCAGATTGGGTTAATGGAAGCAACTGCTCCTAAAAAGGCTGTGACACCAAAAACAATAAAGAAGAAGCCGCCAGCCTTAGCCATATATATCGGCATTAATGGATAGCCGACTACATTCTTTTCGGTACGGCCGGGACCTGGATATTGGGTGTGCTTCTGATACCAAACTAACATCAAGTGGATTGTTATAAGTGCTAAGAAAATTCCGGGAAGCAGAAGTACGTGAACGGTAAAGATTCTTGGGATAAATGCCTCACCAGGGAAAGCACCTCCGAAAGCGAAGAAGGCTAGATAAGAACCAACTACCGGAAGTGCTTGAATAATTGCTTCCGCAATTCTTATTCCAGTTCCAGAGAGCAGGTCGTCGGGAAGTGAGTAGCCAAGGAATCCTTCAACAATTCCTAGAGTTACAAGCCCGATACCAATCAACCAGTTTGCCTCACGTGGCTTACGGAAGGCACCGGTAAAGAAGACGCGCATTAAGTGCGCAATCATTCCTGCCATGAAAATTAGGGCAGCCCAGTGATGAATTTGGCGCATTAAAAGCCCGCCCCGGACATCAAATGAAATGTGCAAAGTCGATGCGTAAGCGGCCGACATCTTTATATTTTCAAGCGGCTCGTAGCTTCCTTCATAGACAACTTCTCGTTGTGATGGATCAAACCAGAAAGTCAAAAAGGTTCCGGAGAGCAATAAAATAATGAATGAGTAGAGAACGATCTCACCGAGCATGAAAGACCAATGATCTGGGAATACCTTAGTTAGATTCTTTCGCAGCCACTTTGCAGCGCCAGTGCGATCATCTACATAACTTGCAACATTGCCGCCTATGCGTTCTGCTTTTTTCATGATGAGCGCTCCCAATAGCTAGGTCCGACGGGTTCATTAAATGGTTGTTGAGCCACCAAGAAGCCATCGGCATCAACAGTTATTGCTAGTTGGGGTAGTGGTCTTGCGGCTGGTCCGAAAATTACCTTTGCTGCTCTTGTTACATCGAAAGTTGATTGATGGCATGGGCAGAGTAAGTGTTTTGTCTGTTGCTCATAAAGGGCAACAGCACAACCCATATGAGAGCAAATCTTGGAGAATGCAATGATCCCATCATGTGTCCAAGAGAGACGTTCAGCATTTAATTGGAATTCATTAGGCCGCAGACGAATAAGCAGGACTGCATCTTTTGCAATATCAGATAGGTGACGTACTTTCCCTGGCGCTAACTCTGGAAGTACTTGTGCAACGGCTCCGACCTCTAAATCTTCAGGTCTAATTGGACGATCGCCTGGATCAGTTACAAGACGAGTGCCCGCTTTCCAAGAAGTTTTCTCTAATTTCTTCTTTGGGAGTGGGCCCAAATCGCGGAGTAGTACAAGTGGAGTAAGTGCGGATACACCTAGCGCCAAACCTAATGTTCGCTTAATCAATGAGCGACGACCGAGTCCAGCAGCTGCAGCTTGCTCCTTGACGGTTCTGACAAAATCTTCACGATCCTCATCAGGAGATCGAAAATCATGTCGCTCTGCAATTACTTCGGTATCTGGCATCAGGGTCTTTGCCCAATGAACTAACCCAAGACCAATAAATAAAAGCGCAAAAGCCATACCTAACCCAAGAAATAATTGGTGGGCATTTGTATCTCCCATAATTGGGAGAAAAAAGAATTTGTCATCTGGAATAAATATGTATGAATAGATGGCTAGGACTGTTGAAAGCGCAGAGAGAATAAAGAGAATTGCAACTTGTCGTTCAGCACGATCTGCGGCTTTCGGATCTACATCTGTCTTGCGATGAACATGCTCTGGTAGGCCAGGGTCTTGAAACTTTGCAATTTCATTAGATTCATTAGACATATTTTTACCTTATCTCGCCTTCGCAGTTAGCCATACAGCGATACCAATTAATAACCCAAGACCGAGCGTCCAAACCAAGAGACCTTCAGTTACTGGTCCAACTCGTCCGAGAGATGCACCACCAAGATTTGGTTCTTTCTCTGCAGCTTTAATCCATTTGATAATCGAGAGTTTCTCTTCAGGGGTAATTGTCTTATCGCTAAAAACTGGCATTGATTGCGGGCCAGTGATCATCGCTTCGTAAATATATTTAGCATCTACACCCATAAGGGTCGGTGCATATTTTCCTTGAGTAAGTGCGCCGCCTTGGCCAGCAAAGTTGTGACACATTGCGCAATTTGTGCGGAAGAGCTCGCCCCCTTCGGCAGTATTTCCATCACGTTCAAAAGTTAGTTGAGCTTCATTGACTGCATCAGGTCCGGGTGCAAGTGAGGCAACGTATGCAGCTAGAGCTGCGGTTTGTTCTGCGTTATATATCGGTTGTTTACGCATCGCTTGTTGGCTCATATCTGCCATCGGCATCCGACCTGTACCTACTTGGAAATCTACTGATGCTGCGCCAACCCCAATGAGAGAAGGTGCAATTCCGCCACCTTCAGCGTTAAGGCCGTGACATGAAGAACAACCTTGCGCGAATATTCGCTTTCCCTCTTCAATCAGCGTTGACTGCTCTGTACTTTCCATGCGAGAAGTACTCGGTAGCGCACTAGCAACTTGATAAGTCGTACCCAGAGAAATCAAGGCAATGACTAAAAGTGCAGGACCGGCATAACGATGGCGGCGGTAGCGTGAGAGCTTCTTAATTCCCGAATTCATCTTTACCTTTTTCATCTAGTTTCGCCTTGTAATTTCTGAAATTTCTTACTTGATCAAATAAATTGCTGAGAATAGAGCGATCCAGACAATGTCAACAAAATGCCAGTAATAGGAGACGACAATCGCTGTTTGTGCCTGCTTATGACCAAACCTTTGTGCGCGGAATACTCTGATCATCACAATTAAAAATGCTATTAGGCCACCAGTAACGTGCATTCCGTGAAAGCCAGTTGTCATATAGAAAACTGAACCATATGCATTTGAAGATAAGGTCAGACTTTCACTCACCAACATTGCATACTCGTAAACTTGGCCGCCGATAAAGAAAGCGCCCATTAGAAAAGTTAGGGCAAACCATTCACGCATTCCCCATTTATTAAATTGCCATAACGTCCCGGTGCGTTTTGCCTGAAAACGTTCTGCGGCGAAAACTCCGAACTGGCAGGTAACTGAGGAGAGAACCAAAACAGTTGTGTTAGTTGCCGCAAAGGGAATATTTAACAACCCGGTTGACTCAAGCCAAACTTTTGGACCTTGAACTGCTCGCGTAGTGAAATACATTGCGAAGAGCGCTGCGAAAAACATCAACTCACTTGCTAACCAGACGATTGTTCCGACGGCAACGATATTTGGGCGGTTTACCTTTTGAGGGGCGGCAGATTGCACGGCAGAAGGACTAGTTGTCATGGGGCGATTATTCACGATTCCCGAGAGAAATGAGATGTTTTTCCCTTGAGGCGGGAGCGACTTTGGGTGAAACTCATCACGGAATTGCTAGGCAAAAACCTCGATAATTTGCCGTTATTGGCGGCTAGACTTTCGCCCATGGCTCTGGAAAAGAATCTGGTTATTGCGCTCTATTCGGATGATTCATCCGTCCGATCATCGGTTATTACAGCCCTTGGCCGCAGAGTTTCTGCCGAAATCTCAGAACATAAAATTATTGAGTTTGCGACTGGACCAGCCCTTCGCCTATATCTAGATTCCAAGAATCCAGTCGACCTCTTCATTCTCGATGGTGAAGCGGTTCCTGAAGGGGGCATGGGAGTTGCCAGACAGCTTAAGGATGAAGTTTTCAACTGCCCACCAGTCCTAGTTATCACAGGTCGAATTCAAGATAACTGGCTTGCTTCATGGTCGAAGGCCGATGATGTAGTGATTCATCCGATCGACCCATTTACATTGGCATCAAAAGTCGCAGCTTTATTGCAGAAAAATACTGTAGTTAATCGTTAATCAAGGCTTGAATTTTCGCTCCGGCAACCGCTTCATAAATTGCTGTAAATCTTGAATTGTAAAGACATCGAAGCCGGCGGCCCTTTCAATTAAACAGTGCAGAACTTCCACAGTTGTTTTAACATCATCAAGCGCTCTGTGGGTAGGCAGTGTTTGGGTTTCAAAAAACTGTGCAAGAGTTCCTAGTTTGTAATTAAGTATCTCAGAGCGCTCGACAACTAGCCTTGCAAATCTGACGGTATCCAACACTTCATGCTTCGGCCAAGGCTCAGAGAGTGAACGTCCGGCAGCTTTTAAGAACCCGATATCAAATGGTGCATTATGTGCGACGAAATATGGCGCACTATGTTGCCCGATAAATTGCAAAAAGTTCCCGTAAGCTTCAGAAATCAACGGTGCATCTTGCAGCATCTCATCGGTAATACCAGTGAGACTGGTTATGTATGGCGGAAGTGGGATTTCAGGATTCACGAAGGTAGAAAACTCCTCAAGAATTTCACCACCTCGGACCGCGATTGCACCAATTTCGGTAATTGAGCAACCTTGTGCGGGAGAAGCCCCCGTAGTCTCTAAATCTAAAACAATGAAAGTAACATCCTTAAGTAAATTCCCAATGTCACTAAACCCAGGTTGCCAATTATCTGCCGGCGGACCGAAATTCGAACGGGAGATATTTGGTATTACAGGTGACATGGCTAAAGGCTAAGGCAGAGCACTGTCATTTCCAGCGATTTCCCACGGCAATAGTGTGAAATCACAGAAACTTTAGAGTTTGGGTTGAGAGTTTCTTGCCACGCCATTAGCTTGCGAAACTTGATTGAAATGTAGTGGGCGATAAGGTTGCGACCACATCAATCCCTTACAAAAGGGCTAATTCAGTTAAATCAGGAGGCGCTTTGAAAAAGTCATTAAAGTTAATGGCGGTTGTTGCATCTCTAACACTTATTACAGGTGTTGCAGTTGCTCCCGCATCACAGGCAGCAAAAATTAAACTTTGTCTCGCACTAGATACTGGTGGCGTAGACGATCGTTCATTCAATCAAGGTGCATGGGCCGGCGCGCAAGCCTCAACTGTTTCAGTTGCTGAATACCTACCAGCTTCATCATCTGCAGATTTCGCACCAAACATCAAGAAGTTTGTTGACAAGGGCTGCGATCTAATCGTTGGCGTTGGCTTTGCTATTTCAGCAGAAATCGTTAAGTCTGCAAAGGCAAATCCAAAGATCAAGTATGCAGTCGTTGATGATGCAGGACTAGATTGCGATGCAAACTGGAATTGCACAGCTGTTCCAAACGTTAAGGGCTTAACATTCAAAACTGACGAAGCAGCATTCATGGCAGGTTATCTTGCAGCTGGCATGTCAAAGACTGGCAAAGTTGCAACTTATGGTGGCGCTCCATATCCAACAGTTACAATCTTTATGGATGGATATGCTCGCGGCGTTGCTTACTACAACAAGCAAAAGGGCAAGAACGTAAAGGTTCTTGGCTGGGATCCAGCAAATCCAAAGTCTGGAACATTCGTTGGTAACTTCTCAGATCAGAACAAGGCGCTAACGATTTCTAAGGGCTTTGAACAACAAGGCGCTGACGTAATCCTTCCGGTTGGTGGAAACCTCGGAGCTCCTTATGCAGCAGCATCAGAGAAGAGCAAGAAGTCACTTACTATCTGGGTTGACTCAGATGGTTACGGTCTTCTAACTGCTGGAAAGTCAATTCTTCTTACAACAGTTGTGAAGGAAATTGGCGCTTCTATCAAGTCTGTAGCAGCCGATGTTGCTTCTAAGAAGTTCACCGGTAAGGCATACTCTGGAACACTTAAGAACAAGGGTGTTTCAATTGCTCCATACCATGACCTGAATTCAAAGGTCCCAGCAAAGCTTAAGAGTGAAATCCTGAAGATCAAGAACGAGATCATTGCAGGAACACTTAAGGTTGATGCATAAATAAAACCCACTTAAAACAGGAGGCGCCGGAATATCGGGCCTCCTGTTTTTTTGCCATTAAATCGCTAGGATTCTGATGTGTCTCTAGAGCTTCGCGGAATCACCAAAACTTTTGGTTCATTCACCGCCAACGATTCTATAAATTTAAAGGTTGAAACTGGAGAAATCCACGCAATCCTTGGTGAAAATGGCGCCGGGAAATCAACCCTGATGAACATCGTTTATGGGTTATTGAAAGCCGATAGTGGCGCAATCCTGTTTGATGAGAAAGTAATAAACATATCTGAACCAAGCGATGCCCTAAATGCGGGAATCGGAATGGTTCACCAGCATTTTATGTTGATTCCAGTTTTCACAGTTGCGGAAAACATTGTTTTAGGACACGAAAAAACTAAGAAGCTTGGCGTATTGGATATTGCAACTGCGCGCGAAGCTATTAAGAAAGTATCCAAAGATTTCGGTTTCGAAGTAGATCCAGATGCAATAGTCGAAAATTTACCGGTCGGAATTCAGCAAAAAGT
>CAEZUQ010000003.1_pt1 | contig 19175 bp, 19 predicted proteins | sample 7264521 | NCBI WGS metagenome assembly CAEZUQ01 (sample SAMEA6813834, study PRJEB35770) | uncultured Actinomycetes bacterium | biome: Freshwater; feature: Freshwater reservoir; material: water | place: Czech Republic | collected 2016-04-20 | depth 0.5m m | reverse complement strand
GTGAAACTTTCTCGGTTCCAAAAGTTTCGATAAATAATCCAACTGGCTGGGCTTTACCTATAGCGTAAGCAACTTGCACTTCACATCTAGATGCAAGCCCAGACGCTACAACGTTCTTAGCTATCCAACGCATTGCATACGCGGCGCTCCGATCGACCTTTGATGGATCTTTTCCAGAGAAGGCACCGCCACCATGACGCGCCATGCCACCATATGTGTCGACGATAATTTTGCGGCCAGTTAGACCGGCATCTCCCATTGGTCCACCTATGACAAATCGACCGGTTGGGTTTATCAGAACTCTTACATCCGAGGTATTTATATTTAGGCCTGCGATTATCGGATCAATTACTAATTTTTTTAGCTCCGGCGCGAGAGTTTTCTCGAGATCTACCGAAGGTGCGTGTTGCGTGGAAATGACTACAGTATTTAATGCAACCGCTCTATCCCCGTCGTATTCGATAGTTACTTGTGTTTTTCCATCCGGACGCAGGTAATCAACGGCTCCTGATTTACGAATAGACGAGAGTTGAAATGCTAGTTTGTGAGCAAGTGAGATTGGGAGCGGCATTAGTTCCGGAGTGTCATCGCAGGCATATCCAAACATCAACCCTTGATCCCCTGCGCCTTGCAAATCAAGTGGATCGACTGAAGATGAAACTCGTTTTTCGAAGGCCGCATCGACCCCTTGGGCAATATCCCCAGACTGTTGCCCGATGGAGAGTGAGACACCGCAAGAATTACCATCGAAGCCCTTCTCAGAAGAGTCATACCCAATGTTCAAAACTGTATCTCGAACAATTGACATAACATCTGCATAACCTTCGGTGGTAACTTCACCGGCAACATGAACTTGCCCCGTTGTGATTAAGGTTTCTACAGCAACCCTGCTCTTAGCATCCTGCGAAAGTAAGGAGTCAAGGATTGCATCTGAAATCTGATCAGCCATTTTGTCCGGGTGACCTTCAGTGACAGATTCAGATGTGAAGAGGCGTTTAGTCATTGGTTGAGCCTAACTTATCAAGGGCTTTATCTAGCAATAGATCAGCCAGCGTGTCCTTACTCTGAACCGCACAAGTAAAACTATCGCCATCGCTATTAATTATGAAACCTGAAGTTTCATCGGAGCCGAAGACGGCTCCGCCACTTACATCATTTAGAAAAAGTAAATCAGCGCCCTTTGCTTGAAGTTTCTGGTGCGCGGCTGGGATATCCAATTCACCAGTTTCGGCAGCGAATGCAATAATAATTTGCGTATTGCTCTTACTTTTCGAAAGTTGTTGCAGTAGGTCTGGGTTAGTTTCAAGTTCAATACTCTGTAGCTTATCCTTTTTGATTTTTCCAGCTGAATAATTCTTCGGTCTCGCATCAGCTATAGCTGCTGACATTATGAGAATTTCACACTTGGGAAACTCTGAGGCCAAAATTTCCTGCATCTCCGCAGTGCTTTCGACTTTGATGGTTCTTACACCTGCCAGCTCTTCGAGTTGTACGTTTGCCGCGAGAAGAACCACCTCGGCTCCCCTATTTCTTGCAGCCCTTGCGATCGCAAAACCCTGATTACCACTGGAACGATTTCCGATATACCGAATTGGGTCAAGAGCTTCTCGGGTTCCCCCTGCGGTAACTAAAACTTTTCGACCTAGTAGGTCGGATTTAATATTTACAAAGTTGGAAATTTCTAGGATTGCTCTCGAAATATCAGGATAACGTCCCACTCCGAAATCCTCGCCGGTCATTCTTCCCTCATCAGGTTCTATAACTAAAGCACCTCGAGCTCTTAGCTTCTTTACATTTTCAACCGTAGCGGGGTTGCTCCACATTTCAGGATGCATCGCAGGTATGAGGATTAGTGGTGCATCAGAAGCCAGAACTATATTTGTCAATAAATCATCTGCCAAACCTGTTGCAATCTTGGCCAATAAATCTGCAGTCGCAGGAGCGATAATTATTAGATCGGCTTTCCTAGCCTCTTTAATATGAGGAACTTCATGCACGTTGTTCCAAAGGTTTGAATTTACCGGGCGACCGGATAGCGCTTCCCAAGTTGCCGAACCAACAAAGTTTAAGCTGGCTCTAGTTGGAATGACGCTTATCCCAAATCCGACATCTTGTAATCTCCGCAGAAGTTCAGCGGATTTGTATGCTGATATTCCACCGCCGACCCCAAGAATAACTTCACGGCCGAGGAGTGTCATTTAGTCCTTCAAAAATTCAAATAAAAGAAATTATTCAGCGACGCTTGCTTCCGGAGCTACAGGTTCCAAGTTTTCAATTGTTAGTAAACCTGCATTTATCTCACGGAGCGCAATTGACAACGGCTTTTCATGAACATAAGTGTCAACGAGCGGTCCAACGTATTCGAGAAGACCTTCGCCAAGTTGAGAGTAATAAGCATTAATCTGACGCGCACGCTTAGCCGCATATAGAACAAGGCTGTACTTTGATCCTGCAGCATCGAGTAACTGATCGATTGGTGGGTTTGTGATTCCATCCATGCTTGTCATTTGAGACCTCTCGCTAAACGTTATTTACAGAAACTTATTGAGGAGAATTAGCCCTCGAAGTTGCCAAGGATAGCAGTGAAGTGGCTACCTCCTCGACCTGATGATTTATCAAAACCTCGTCAAACTCCACCGAGCAGGCCATCTCTTCTTGCGCCAGGGCTAGACGAGCCGCACGCCGTTCTGGTGAATCCGTTCCCCTACTGGTAAGCCGATCCACTAACTCTTCCCAGGATGGCGGAGAGATAAAGACCAAGAGCGCCTGCGGATTCGCTTTACGGATCTGTCTCGCGCCCGCAATTTCTATTTCAAGTAGTACGTGCTTTCCAAGAGAGAGCGCATGGGTTACAGATTTTCGCGGAGTTCCATATCTGGCACCTGCGAATTCGGCCCACTCCAGAAACTCATTCTTTGCGATCATTTGATCAAATTTTTCTTCAGTTACAAAATGATAATCGCGACCATCTTTCTCATTCTCTCTAGGCTCTCGGGTTGTAGCCGAAACACTTACCCAAACAGCAGGATGATTACTCAAGTGCTTGGTAATCGTGCTCTTTCCTACACCCCCAGGACCAGACATTACGATGAGAGTGCCTTCTTTTATAGGTACTTTATTCAAGAGCATCTCATTTCTTAATTTCGCTAATTGGTGCAAACCTAGTCCACCAATTCTACGCGTAGGTGCGATTCCCACCTTAGTCATTATTAGATAGGTGCGTCTTGAACCAATACCAGGCGCCGCATCTAATAGTTCTTGAACCCGCATTCTCTGAATTGACTGTCTAGAATCATTTATCAAATCAAAAATTCCAACTTCGCCTCTGCTTAACGCCTCTTTTGCCAAAGCTCTTTCTCGTCTTGCTGTCACGGCCTTAGCGCCAGCCAAAATCCGATCGGAGTGCGAGAGGTTGGGCGGCTGAATCCCCATTTTTAACTTAAACTCTCCAAAATCTTCGCTGCACCCAATGACATTTCGGAGAGAGATACTTTAGCCAGATCAGTAATCGGTCTACCGATCACCAAAAAGTTTGCTCCCGCAGAAATCGCCTCAGGTGGTGTCATTACCCGCCTTTGATCCCCAAGCTCGCCACCAATCGGCCGCACGCCTGGTGTAATAATTTCTATCTCTTCACCAACAGCTCTTCTGATTGCGCTAGCTTCGAATGGTGAACACACTATCGAACGCGCACCGTTGGTCTTAGCAATTACCGCCAGATTAATTGCACTCTCCAACGAGTTTTTTGAAAATCCGATTTCAACTACATCCTGCTCGGATAGCGAAGTAAGAATCGTAACGGCAGTTATTGAGATGTCTGGCGCGGCGCTGCTCGCCGCTTTCACCATGGCTCCCCCGCCACTTGCATGGACCGTAAGGAATTTCGGCTTTATGTGAGCGACCGAAGCAACAGCGCCAGCTACAGTGTTTGGAATATCGTGCAACTTCAAATCGAGAAAAACTTCAAAATCTCCAGCACTGGTTAGTTCTTTTAAACCACTCGCTCCAAATTGAAGAAAGAATTCCAATCCAATTTTATAAATACCGACCGAGTCATTAGTAGCAGAGATCCAACTCTTGGCCGTGTCAAGATCCTTAGTATCTAAAGCGAGAATTATCGGTGATTTTCTCGTCACAAGTTTCCCTCCGGGCGATGTGCGTAACCCACCGCTTCCCGCAGTGAGTCAAAGCCATGTGATATCAATTCAGCACGCAACTCTTCCTTAATCTTTATTACCGCTGTTGGATTCCCAAAGGTAGCGGTACCAACTGAAACTGCTGAAGCGCCTGCAAGTATTAACTCAAAAGCATCACGCCCCGATGCAACTCCACCCATTCCTAAAATCTTCACATGTGGCATAGCTTCATGAACTTGATAAATCGCCCGGACCGCTACTGGTCTAATTGCTGGACCAGAAAGCCCACCAGTCTTTCCAGCTAGTTTCGGACGCATGGTGTTGGTATCAATAACCATACCGAGAACTGTATTAATCAGGGCGAGTGAATCAGCACCAGCAGATATAACTTCCTCTGCAATTTCCACGATACTAGTTACATCTGGCGTCAATTTGGCAATAATTGGAAGTTCTCCACCAATATTTCTACGGACTGCTTCAATTGCAGCTCTTGCTGTAGTTGGGTGACATGCAAAAACCTGACCACGATTTTCAACATTTGGACAAGAGATATTTACTTCTAGCGCGCTTATTCCGGAAACTGCACGTAACTTTCTTGCCAGAATTGCATAATCTTCTACGCTCTCACCTGCGATGCTGACAACTATCGTCGCTCCTTGATCCCGTAGCCAGGGAATATCTTTCTCTAAGAAGAGATCAATTCCTGGGCCCTGTAAACCAATCGAATTCAACATCCCACTTGGCGTCTCGGCCATTCGAGGTGTTGCTCGTCCAGATCTAGGTTTCAACATAATGGATTTTGTTACGACCGCGCCTAACTCTGCTAGATCGAAGAACTGGCTCAACTCTTTGCCAGAGCCTGCACAACCACTTGCTGTGAAGACTGGATTCTCGAAGTTTGCTTGACCCAAGCTTGTCTTGAAATCAAACATCACTTTCTTCCCCATGTTCCTTCAGGGATTGTTCGCTTCGAATTCCAAATAACACTTCCACCATCAACCACAGGGCCATCAATGCAGGAGCGCAGCATCCGGATCACTCCATCTTCGCCCCTTATTGGAAGAACACAAGTCATACAAACGCCGATTCCACAAGCCATCGCCTCTTCAATTGCACACTGGTGCACGACACCACGCTCTTGAGCGATTACATTGATAGCTTCAAGCATTCCCATGGGTCCGCAAGAATAAATAATATCTATCTGATTTGTTTCAATAATTCCCGGTATTACATCCGTAACCTTGCCAGTGATTCCCGTGGTTCCATCTTCAGTCACCGTAGTCAAACTATTTACTGACCTCTTGCCATCCAGTGGTGCATAAATTTTCATGGCAGTGCTTGCACCTAAAACCATATCGATCCGGCAACCGCGAGACTTAAGGACCTCAGATAAACCGAATAATGGAGCGCTTCCATATCCGCCACCAACAAGAAGTGCTCGAACCGGTTCGGTTGGAATACCGAAAGCCGTTCCGAGTGGCGCGACTAAATCAACCTTGAATCCAGGAAGTTGGTTTGTTAACCAGATACTGCCGGCACCATGCGGTGCAACAACTATTTCCAGTAACCCGCCGGATGCTCCCCGATCAAAAGTCCGATAGATTGCAAAAGCTCTGCGAAGAACCATTGCGCTGTTTTGACCACCAACTGAAATTGCGACAAAGTTGCCGGGCTTCGCTGAATTAGCCAACTCTCCAACGCTAAAAACGATGTGATGGTAAGCCCCGACTTTTTTATTACTTACAATCTCGGCAAAGATCTGTCTAGCTTCTCTATTGATGCCACTCATTTTGACTCTGCCAACCACTCTTGAATGGAATTGATACTAAAACTCTTACCCTGTAAATCGGAGATGCCAGCTACTGCAGCTTTGAAGCCCGCGATAGTAGTAATACACGGAACCCCTCGCTGTATCGCGGCGGTGCGAATCATCCAACCATCGAGTCGAGTTCCACGTCCGAGAGGCGTATTAATAACCAAGCCCACAATTCCTTCAGTAATCAGATCTACCGCAGTCAATTCACCGTTCGGACCTTTACCCTGTGAATGTTTCCGTATCAACTCAGATTGCAAACCATTTTCTAAAAGGTAATTGTGGGTTCCTTGGGTTGTATATAGAACAAATCCAAGGTTTAACAGAATACGTGCTGGTTCAAGTGCTGATTTCTTGTCGCGCTCAGAGAGTGAAAGGAACACTGAGCCGGTTAATGGCAACGCACCAAACGCAGCAGTCTGACTCTTTGCATATGCCTCGCCAAAAGTTTTTGCGATACCCATTACTTCACCAGTAGATCGCATTTCTGGTCCAAGGACAGAATCAACTCCGGTGCCGTCATTACGTCGGAACCGATTCCACGGTAATACCGCCTCTTTAACTGAAATACCTTTCGGAACTCCATCTCCGCTCGAAGGTAGCAGACCCCTGACTCGCAATTCTGAAATCTTTACTCCGGTAGATATAAGTGCAGCGCACTTAGCGAGTGGATTACCCGTGGCTTTACTTACGAAAGGTACTGTTCTAGATGCTCTTGGATTTGCTTCCAACACATAAAGTTTCTCGCCTGCTACCCCATTGTTAACAACTGCAAATTGAATATTTATAAGACCTTGAACCCCGATACCCCGAGCAAGTTTTTCAGTGGCAATCCAGATCTCTTTTTGAAGGGCGCTTCCTATCGAGATACTTGGCAATACACATGCCGAATCACCAGAATGAACGCCCGCCTCTTCAATATGCTCCATAACTCCGGCCAAATAGAGTTCTTCTCCGTCGAAGAGCGCATCCACATCAATCTCAATTGCATCATCCAAAAATTTATCAATCAATACTGGATGATTCGGTGTGATTTCTGTGGCCTTGCGAATAAAGTCCGCAAGCGATTCATCATCGTAAACAATTTCCATTCCTCGTCCGCCGAGAACAAATGATGGTCGCACCAATACTGGATAAGTAATGCGATGGGCGATTGCTAAAGCTTCATCGAAGGTATCTGCCATACCGAAAGTAGGAGCGTCCAACGAATTTACGAGCAGTAATTCGCCAAATAGACCACGATCCTCAGCCAAATCAATTGCATCCGGTGAAGTTCCAATAATTGTGACACCTGCATCTTGAAGCCCGCGAGCCAGGCCAAGTGGGGTTTGCCCACCTAATTGCGCAATGACCCCAACAATTGGGCCCGCCAAAGATTCTGCGTGAATAACTTCTAACACATCTTCTAGGGTTAGTGGTTCGAAATAAAGTCGATCTGAAGTGTCATAGTCCGTAGAGACCGTCTCCGGATTGCAATTAATCATTACTGTTTCATATCCTGCTTCCTTCAAAGCAAAAGCAGCGTGTACACATGAGTAATCGAATTCAACTCCCTGTCCAATTCGATTAGGACCACTTCCTAAAATAATGACCGCTGGCTTAGTGCGCGGAATAACTTCAGTTTCAAAGTCGTAACTTGAATAGTAATAAGGTGTGTGAGCTTCAAATTCCGCCGCGCAAGTGTCTACCGTTTTAAAGACTGGTCGAAGTCCCATGCGAACTCTTCCCGCCGTAACCTCAGCGGTTGTGACCTCCGTTAAATCAGCTATCTGACTATCTGAGAAGCCATTGGTCTTTGCCTTTTGAAGTAATTCTGGTGAAAGTAGTTTTTGGGTTTTTATCTCGGCTGCAATTTGATTTATCTCTACTATTTGCGCTAAAAACCAAGGATCAACCTTCGTAGCTTCAAACACTTCTTGCACGCTTGCTCCTAGATACAAGCCAAGTTGAATCTGCTGTAACCGATGTTCAGTTGGAGTTTTCATTGACGTTAGCAAACTCTCTTTTGTAGCTCCAGACGTATTCCAATGGAAACTCGTACCCTTTTTCTCAATCGAACGCAACGCCTTCTGTAACGCTTCAGGAAAAGAGCGCCCAATAGCCATTGCTTCACCGACGCTCTTCATAGTTGTAGTCAATTGGGTATCTGCTTCGGGGAATTTTTCGAAGGCAAAACGTGGGACTTTGACAACAATATAATCGAGTGTTGGCTCAAAAGATGCTGGCGTGGACTTAGTTATATCGTTCTCAATTTCGTCCAAGGTGTAACCAATTGCCAATTTGGTGGCTATCTTTGCAATTGGAAATCCAGTTGCTTTTGAAGCTAAAGCCGAAGATCGAGAGACTCGAGGGTTCATCTCAATCACGATGATTCTTCCATCACTTGGATTAACTGCGAATTGAATATTGCAACCACCGGTCGCGACGCCAACTTCACGGATGATTTCAATTGAAAGATCCCTGAGTTTTTGATATTCCACATCAGTAAGTGTTAAAGCCGGTGCTACCGTAATTGAATCTCCAGTATGTACACCCATTGGGTCTATGTTTTCGATACTACAAACGATTACCACGTTATCTTTGTGATCGCGCATAACCTCTAATTCAAATTCTTTCCAGCCGATGATTGACTCTTCGAGAAGAATTTCCGTTGTCGGACTATGACGTAATCCTGCGCCAGCTATTAGCTCTAAATCAGCTTTGTTATAGGCGATTCCCGAGCCCAACCCGCCCATAGTAAAAGAAGGCCGGACAACAACTGGATAATTTAGGATTTCTGCTCCAGCAATACACTCTTCCATCGTGTGGCAAATAATGGACTTCGCGGAGGAGCCTCCAATTTTCGCAACGATCTCCTTAAATGTTTCACGATCTTCACCACGTTTAATTGCCGGGATATCCGCACCAATTAATTTGACTCCAAGTTTTTCCAGAGAGCCGCGTTCGTATAGAGCCATAGCCGCATTAAGCGCTGTCTGCCCACCGAGCGTAGCGAGAATAGCGGTCGGCTTCTCTTTGATGATTATTTGTTCAATTATTTCGGGTGTTATAGGTTCGATATATGTCGCATCCGCGAACTCCGGATCAGTCATAATCGTTGCCGGGTTAGAATTTATAAGAATAACTCGGATACCTTCACTCCGAAGAACACGACAAGCCTGCGTGCCAGAATAATCAAATTCACAAGCTTGGCCTATAACAATCGGCCCACTGCCTATTACTAGAACGCTCTTTATTGAATTATCTTTAGGCATTTGCAACGCTCGCATTTGTCATAAGTGTTACAAATTGATCGAAGAGGTAACTTGCATCATGGGGACCAGCAGCTGCCTCCGGGTGGTACTGAACGCTGAAAGCCGGAGTTTCAAGTAGTTCAAGTCCTTCTACAACGCCATCATTCAATGAAACGTGGCTAACAAATCCAGCGCCATAAATAGTATTGAAATTTCCAGCTACGGGAGCCGCGACCGCGAAACCATGGTTATGGGCAGTTATTTCAACCTCGCTAGTTCGAAGGTTTTTTACCGGCTGATTTATTCCACGATGACCGAAGGGTAACTTGTAGGTTTCAAAACCAAGGGCTCGTCCCAAAATTTGATGACCGAAACAGATTCCGAATAACGGAATCTTTAAGGTAAGAATTTCGCGGACCAGTGCAATCGTGTCGACCATAGCAGCCGGATCGCCCGGACCATTTGATAGAAAGACGCCATCAGGTTTTAGTTCAAGGATTTGCCCAAGAGAGCTTGTTGAAGGAAGCACATGAACTTCAATTCCGCGTTCAGACATTGATCTTGGAGTAGCAGCCTTTATTCCCATATCCAACGCAACTACTTTGAACTTTCTCTCACCAATTGCAGGAACTATATAGCTCTCTTTAGTTGAAACATCGGCTGCTAGAAACGAACCGGCCATTTGTGGAGATTTTCGGACCGCAATAACCATCTGCTCTCGAGTCAACGAAGTGTTTGAAAAGATACCAACTCGCATTGCGCCTAAGTCGCGAAGATGTCTAGTAATCGCTCGAGTATCAACGCCCCTAATTCCAACGACCCCATTCTTTATGAGTTCGCTCTCAAGAGAGCTCTCGGATCGCCAATTGCTCACAACTGGAGATGGATTTCTTACAACAAAACCACTCACCCAAATTTTCGCTGATTCCTCATCAGTTGAGTTCATTCCCGTATTACCAACATGGGGCGCTGTCATAATTACAACTTGCTTGTGATACGAAGGGTCCGTCAGAGTTTCTTGATAGCCCGTCATGCCCGTTGAAAAAACTGCTTCACCAAAAGTTTCACCTTCGCACGCCCAACTACTTCCTTCAAATACTGTGCCGTCATCTAGCACGAGGTAGGCCTTGCTCAATTGCTACCTCCTCTTACTAACTCCGAGCTCTTTAGTACTAGCTCACCATTGAAGAATGTATGCAATACCCGAGCCGGAAGGGCCAAGGCTTCAAATGGTGTGTTTTTACTCTTAGAAGCCAGTCTATTACGGTCGACCACCCAACTGGCTGATGTGTCAACGATAGTTAGATTAGCTGGTGCGCCTTTCGTCACATCTTTTCCATGCTTTGAGTATCCCGCAATTCGGGCCGGCGCCTTTGACATCCGATCTACTAAATCTCCCCAACCCATCAGTTTGGTATCTATCATGGACTTAACAACGACTGAAAGCGCTGTCTCAAGACCTACCATCCCAAATGCAGCGCTCTGCCATTCACAATCCTTATCTTCACTTGGATGAGGTGCATGATCCGTCGCAACAATATCGATAGTTCCATCTGCTAAACCTTGACGTAAAGCCATTACATCTTTCTCGGTACGTAGCGGCGGATTAACTTTAAAAATTGGATCGTAATTATTGACCAATTCGTCAGTAAGTAGTAAATGATGCGGGGTAACTTCTGCAGTCACATTGATACCTCGCGACTTTGCAAAACGAAGAAGATCTACACCTCCCGCAGTTGTTAGGTGGCAGATATGTAACCTACTTCCAACATGTTCGGCGAGCAGAATATCTCTAGCAATGATTGCTTCTTCAGCTACTGCGGGCCACCCTGTTAATCCGAGTTTGGATGAAACGATTCCTTCGTTCATCTGGGACCCGACCGTCAATGCGGGATCTTGGGCATGTTGGGCGATGATTCCATCGAAAGTTTTAACATATTCGAGAGCTCGTCGCATCAACAGTGGGTCGGATACGCATTTGCCATCATCGCTGAAGATTCGAACTCTTGCTTTTGAGTTTGCCATAGCTCCAAGTTCAGCTAGCGCTTTTCCATTTAACCCCTGGGTAACAGCTCCGATTGGGAAGACATCGCAATAACCAGCTTCTTGTCCTAATCTAAATACCTGTTCGACGACTCCAGCAGTATCAGCCACCGGAAAAGTATTCGCCATTGCAGATATCGCAGTGAAACCACCTTTTGCTGCCGCGGCACTTCCCGTCGCGACAGTTTCAGAATCCTCGCGACCTGGCTCTCGAAGATGGGTATGCAGATCAACTAGACCTGGGATAAGTAAATTCTTCTCGGCATCGAGAATTTCACCGACGTTTAAGGAACTCCCAATCTCCGAAATTATTCCGCTGGAAATAGCAACATCTACAACGGAACCATCAACCAATCTCGCATTTTTGATTGTGTATTGCATTTAAGCACCAACCTCTCCGGCTAGCGCAGGGCCACCAAGTAATTGATAAAGAACTGCCATTCGAACAAGTACACCATTTGATACCTGCGCCAAAACAACTGATCGATGCGAATCAGCGCTCTCTGCTGAAATCTCGAGGCCTCTATTCATAGGTCCTGGATGCATAACAATCGCGTGTTCTTGAAGTGAATTCAATCTAGCTATGTCTAACCCGTATCCTCTCGAATATTCGCGCTCTGATGGAAAAAACGAATCTTTCATGCGCTCAGATTGCACACGTAACATCATAAGCACATCCACTTTCTTAACGACGTCATCGAGATTGAAACTCACATCAACGTTCCAATCTTGGATCCCAACAGGAATCAAGGTAGGCGGCGCAACCAGAGTTACTTTTGCTCCTAACTTCGTTAATAGGAGGACGTTGCTCCGAGCAACGCGCGAGTGCAAGATGTCCCCCACAATTCCAACGTGAAGACCAGCAAAATCATCTTGGTGTTTCGGAAATCTGCTCCGAATCGTGTAAGCATCAAGTAGTGCTTGAGTCGGGTGTTCGTGAGTGCCATCACCTGCATTAATTACCGAAGCGCTAATCCAGCCAGAATCTGCAAGACGTTGGGCAGCTCCTGATGCGCCATGTCTAATAACCACAGCATCCGCCCCCATTGCTTGCAAGGTTTGCGCTGTATCTTTCAATGACTCACCTTTGCTGACACTAGAACCTTTTGCCGAAAAATTAATGACATCCGCCGACAACCGCTTTGCTGCTGATTCAAATGAGATGCGAGTTCTAGTTGAATCTTCAAAGAAGAGATTAACAACAGTTCGACCACGCAATGTTGGAAGTTTTTTCATTGGTCCATCAGAAATCTTTGATAACTCACTAGCGGTATTTAGTATTCCGAAAGCTTCTGCCGAAGTTAAGTCGTCTATAGAGAGCAGGTGGCGGTTCATTTATCTTCCCCGCTTAAAATTTCTACGCTATCTGAACCATCAATTTCAGATAATCGCACCCTGACCGATTCACTTGCGGAGGTTGGAATATTTTTGCCTACATAATCGGCGCGAATTGGGAGCTGGCGATGCCCTCTGTCCACTAGGACTGCGAGTTGAACAGTCTTTGGTCGACCTATTTCTCCAAGAGCATCTAGAGCAGCCCTAATCGTGCGGCCTGAATAAAGAACATCGTCCACCAAGACAACATCTTTGCCTTCAATTCCACTTGTTGGAATCAAGGTTGGAAGAAGAGGTCGAGGTGCACGTAACCGGAGATCATCTCGGTGAAGAGTGATATCCAGGGTTCCAACCGGAACGGGTGACTGGATTTCAGTTAAGAATTTTCCTATGCGGCTACTAAGAAATGCACCGCGGGTCGGAATGCCAAGTAGAACAACATTTTCTAGACCATGATTGTGCTCAATTATTTCATGAGCAATACGTTTAAGCGCCCGACCAATTTCGCCGGCGTCCAGGACTGTAGCCATTTTTTCTCCTTCGCCGCCTCTCTGGACGGATCGTTAAAGGACCTTCTTGCCTCTCGGGCTCGCAAAAGATACCACCTGTGGATATCGGAATCCACTTATGACGCACCGTCTCTACTCTCGCCTCATGATAATAATTCCCGAACTTTCAATTGAAGAGATAGCCGCAGCAATAAAAACAGTTCGTAAGGCGAAAGGGATGACGCTAAAAGAGGTCGAAGCCAGGTCTGGTGGAGTTTGGAAGGCGGTCGTTATCGGCTCGTATGAAAGATGCGATCGGGCGCTCTCAGTAAAGAAGGCAATAAATTTGGCGAACTTCTATCAGGTTCCCTTGAGTGAGTTACTCGGATTGAATACTCAGAGCAGAGCTGCTCCGAGGGAGAAGATAACCATTGACCTTAGATCGACAAATAACGAGCCCTCAACTGAGAGCGATATACTTGCCGTTAAGAACTTCGCAACTCTGATTTGTGCCAAGAGGCACGATTGGAATGGTGAAGTCCTATCTATCCGAAATTCTGATTTAACAACAATTTCACTCTTGATTAATCGGGATGAGGCGACAGCTTACGATTGGTTGCAGAGAAGAAGATTTATTCTTGGAGCTAGACGCTCTTAGAGGGCGAATGAAGGCTTGAGAATCTCAATTCGACCAAGAACACCGTTTATGTATTTGGCTGAATCATCTGTGGAAAGTTCAGTTGCAATTTCAATGGCCTCTGAGATTGCTATCTGATCATCGAGTGTCTCAAGCCAGAGTATTTCAAAGAGTGCAATACGTAGGATATTCCGATCGATTGCGGGCATCCGATCCATATCCCATCCCTGGGCATATGTGGTTATTAGCTCGTCAATTTTGATGCAGTGCTCTTCAACGCCTGTTAGAAGTTCGACAACATAATCGCCTTGAGACAACTCTTCGGCTGGTCGCGTTGCATACAAATCCAAAGCGCGAGCACCTCTAATATCTGCTTCGTAAAGGAAATCCAAAGCACGCTTGCGCGCCTTGCGGCGTGCGCTCATTAGTTAGCTCGGCCTAGATACGCGCCTGTACGCGTGTCAACAAGAACTTTCTCATCTTGTTTGATGAAGAGCGGAACCTGAATGGTGATTCCCGTTTCTAAAGTCGCTGGTTTTGTTCCGCCGGACGAACGATCGCCTTGCAAGCCTGGCTCCGTATAGGTAATTGTTAATTCTACCGACGCTGGAAGATCTATATAAAGTGGGTTGCCTTCGTGAATCGCAACATTAGCTTCACAATTTTCAAGCATGTAATCTGCAGCGTCTCCTACGATTGCTTCCGAGATATTCATTTGATCGAAAGTTTTTTGATCCATAAATACGAAATCATCGCCATCACGATAAAGGAAAGTCATATCTCGCTTTTCTAGCACAGCTACATCAACCTTTACGCCGGCATTCAGAGTTCGGTCAATGACTTTTCCAGTCGTTACTGATTTCAATTTGGTACGGACGAATGCCGGGCCTTTTCCAGGCTTAACATGTTGAAACTCGACGACGTTCCATAATTGACCTTCAATATCTAAGGTCATTCCATTCTTAAGGTCGTTTGTTGTTGCCATGATCAATGTTCCATTTCCAAAAAAAACTGGCTGCGATTTGCGTCCGTTGTAAGTGGCTAAGAATACCCGATGTTATTGCGCCCTCTTGCTACTTAAGCGTTACTTAAACATGCGAGAGATAGCGATTAGCGCCAGACGATAAGAATCAGGACCAAAGCCGGCAATAGTTCCGTTTGCTACGCCTGAAATGACCGAGGTATGTCTAAATTCTTCACGGGACATTGGATTAGAAAGATGGACCTCAATTAAAGGAGCTGACACCATATCCGCTGCATCCCGTATCGCATATGAATAATGAGTGAATGCTGCAGGATTTATAACCACAGGAAGCTTTTTATCCGCTGCCTCATGCAACCAAGAGATCATTTCAACTTCGCTATCACTCTGCCGTACTTCACACTCAAGACCAAGTTCTTTTCCTGCATCTATTATGATTTTTGATAACGAAGCAAAATCAAGGTCTCCGTATATGTTGGAATCTCGAAGATCCAACCTTCCTAGATTCGGTCCGTTTAGTACCAATATTTTCATATTGAAATTCTCTCATACGCCGTTGCAATCTGGTCTCTAGTTACCTCTTCTAACCAGATGGGCTTACCTATACCTTCAAGCCCGATAAATCTAAGTTCTGACCCTCGACTCTTCTTGTCCCCTGCTATCAAGCCAAGAAGTTCTGGCAAAGCGCTTCTGGTGTAAGTAATCGGTAGCTCATATTTCTGGAGTAATTCACGGTGCAGATCAACAACGGTTGAACTCAACTTACCTACGACGTTACTTAACTCAGCAGCAAAAACCAATCCAATTGAAACCGCTTCACCGTGACGAAGCTTGTAATCCTCCAGTTTCTCAACCGCGTGTCCCAGCGTATGGCCATAGTTCAAAATTTCCCGAAGTCGGCTCTCCCTAAAATCAGCGCTCACTACTTCTGCTTTTACTGAGACGCTACGTAAAATTAGATCACCGATATTTGATCTGGCATCTCTTGCTAAATCTAGTATTTGAGGATCCGAGATGAATCCAGCCTTTATGATTTCCGCCATCCCAGCGTTGAAATCTCGCACAGACAATGTCTCGAGAAAATCAAAATCAATAATCACTGAAGCGGGCGAATGGAACGCTCCAATCAAATTCTTCCCATGGGCGCTGTTAATTCCGGTTTTACCGCCGATTGCAGCATCCACCATTCCCGCAAGAGAAGTCGGAATCGCGTGCCACGCAATACCTCGCAGCCAACTTGCTGCAACAAATCCTGCGAGATCTGTCGTTGACCCGCCACCAATTCCGATTATGCAATCACTTCTCGTAAGTCCGAATTCTCCGCATGCTTCCCACATCTTCAATAAAAATTCTGGCGACTTCGCAGCTTCACCCGAAGGAACTTCGATTAAGGCAATATTTGAAGACAATAAAGAGTTGACTTGAAACCTTTCGCCAAGTTCTTTTGGGAAAATTAGCATCGTCTTGTTGTGTTTATTTGCTATTTCACCAACTGCAGCTCTCCAAGACTTATCTAGGTGAACCAAGTATTCGCTCTCGGCGCGTACGCGAATCGAATTCATAAAGCCGCCCCTATGGAATCAGCTATTTCTTGCGCAACTTCTGCCGGCTTTCGATTATCTGTCGCTATTTTCATAGTTGCAAGAGATTCGTAGAGTGGACGACGTTTCTCCATGAGGGCCATCCATTGCTGACGCGGGTTTAAGGCCAGGAGTGGTCGCTCCTTATTAAATCCAACTCTCGGCGCCGCTTGCGAAATCGAAACTTCTAGATAAGCGACCGGTACTTTGCTGTTACGTAAATGTTCGGCAACATCACTATCAAGAACTGAGCCGCCACCGAGTGCAACTACCCCTGAAGCTGAATTTAACGCCCCAAGTACGACGCCCTTCTCGATCGCGCGAAATGCGGGTTCTCCATCTTCAGTAAAAATCTCGGAAATCTTCTTCCCGCTAAGTTTTTCGATTTCAAGATCAGTATCTAGAATTTCACATTGTAGAATCTTCGCGAGTTGCCTGCCGACTGAAGATTTGCCCGCTCCTGGCGGACCGATCAGAACCGCCTTCGGCATTAGGAGATTTCCAGATTGTCTATAAAATTTCTGAAATTGCGGACTACTTCTCCTACGCTATCGCCGCCAAATTTTTCTAGTACTGCATCCGCCAAAACAAGTGCGACCATAGCTTCCGCAACGATTCCAGCTGCGGGAACTGCACAGACATCTGATCTCTGATTTATAGCCTTCGCAGGTTCTCTAGTTACTGTGTCAATCGTGTCAAGAGCTTTAGGAACAGTGGAGATAGGTTTCATCGCAACCCGAACTCGCAAAATTTCGCCGTTGGATATGCCACCCTCGGTCCCTCCTGCTCGATCTGTGCGACGAACAATTTTTCCGGCCGAGTTCTTTTCGATTTCATCGTGAGCACTTGAACCTCGACGTTTTGCGGTTTCGAAGCCATCACCAATTTCTACGCCCTTTATAGCCTGAATTCCCATTAGAGCACCTGCAAGTTTGGAATCCAACCTTCGGTCCCAGTGAGTGTGCGAGCCAAGCCCGACCGGCATACCAAATGCCAAAATTTCTACAACTCCGCCAAGAGTGTCGCCATCTTTATGCGCACTTTCAATTTCGGAGATCATTGCAGCGCTAACGCTCTTATCAAACGCCCGAACTGGATCGTTATCGATATCCGTACGATCGCTAAATGCAGGCAGTTTGTAATCAAGTGGTGCTGCAGCTTTTCCAATTGATAGAACGTGGCTCATGATTTTAATTCCAACAGTCTGCTCCAAGAAAGCTCTCGCGACTGCGCCAAGAGCAACGCGTGCCGCGGTTTCCCGCGCACTTGCTCGTTCTAAAATGGGTCTTGCATCATCAAAATCGTATTTCTGCATTCCAACTAAATCTGCATGGCCTGGTCTAGGTCGAGTCAGTGGTGCATTTCGTGCGAGTTCGCTTAACTCTTTTTCGTCAACAACTTCTGCTGCCATCACTTTTGACCACTTCGGCCATTCCGAATTAGCAATCTGCAATGCAATAGGTCCACCTTGAGTCTTACCATGGCGGACCCCGCCAAGAATGGAGACCACATCTGCTTCAAAAGTTTGTCTTGCACCGCGCCCAAAACCTAATCGACGTCGTTGTAAATCCGCATCTATCATCTCTTTGGTTATTTCAATGTGGGCGGGCATTCCCTCTAAAATCGCGCTAAGCGCAGGACCATGCGATTCACCAGCAGTCAACCAACGAATCACAATTTACTCCTCTATATTTTTCAATTTATAGCGCCTTCGCAGGCTCCTATTGTGGCAGATATCCCGCTCCCCCCGCTTGAATTAAAGCGAAAATCAGAGAATCGACGCGAAAAAACCAGAAAAAATAAAAGGCGCGAATGGAATATTGCCGTTATATCTACGAAAAATGAGAACAAAAAACGCACTTGAGATTCCGCCAAGAACCCAACATAGGCTGAATGATTGAAGCCATGAACTAAAGCTCGTGGGCCAGAACGAGATTATCCAAAACAATTTCAAATCCCCCGCACCAATTCTCCCGCTAAATACCAGGTGAAGAGTTGCCAACAGCAGAGTTGCAACCAAGATTTGGATAAAAGTTTGTGAGGAAAATTGCTTCCAATTTAGAACAAAGGTGAAGCCAGAAAACCAAAGTAAATCTCTATTTCGAATTATTCTAAATTTTAGATCGCTAATCGAAATATTCAAGGCAAAAATTAAATAACCAAATATTGATAAGACCCTGACCATTACCCAAACCTAATAGGCGGTTTACCGAGCAAGTTACACCTGTGGACAGAGTTAGCTATCTGCGATGTGAGTCAGCAGCGCGCTTCTCATCTCGCCTAAATCGAATTCCACTTGCGTAAAAAGCTTGATCTGGAAGAGCGCTTGCTCTACCAATAGCTCCTTGCCAGAAATGACTGAGCCTCCGAGCTCTGCAAAGCGAGATGCCAGCGGAGTTGGCCATGGCTTATACAGACATTCCAATAACTTACCTTCGGCGCTCTTGAGCGATGTAACGTAATTATCAAACGCCCCGGCTGGTGTGCTTTGGATAATTAAATCGTAATCATCTAACGGAGCCGACATCTCGCGAATATTTATTGAAAGATCGGGGGCGGCTTTCGAAACACCAGTTATGCGAGCTGGATTACGCAATAAAACATCTAGGTGAGAAATCTTAGAATTTAGAGCACCTGCTGCTGCTCTTGCGGTTCCTCCAGCACCAATGATTGCGACTTTTGCGCTCGAAGAAACTGATAACAAATTATCGAAGGCCAGTAGATCGGTCGAGGTTGCTAACCAGTTCGTGCCGATTCGGTAAATAGTATTAGCCGAGTTAATTCTCTTGGTACGCTCATCAATATTTGTTGTTACTTCAAAAGCTACTTCTTTCAGGGGCATGGTGAGCGAGAAACCGTTCCAAGTAGCGCCTGAATTTTCAGCAAAGAATCGCAGAAAGGAACTCTCATCTAACTCAATAGCTTCAT
>CAEZUQ010000002.1_pt1 | contig 19992 bp, 23 predicted proteins | sample 7264521 | NCBI WGS metagenome assembly CAEZUQ01 (sample SAMEA6813834, study PRJEB35770) | uncultured Actinomycetes bacterium | biome: Freshwater; feature: Freshwater reservoir; material: water | place: Czech Republic | collected 2016-04-20 | depth 0.5m m | reverse complement strand
AATATCATCTTCGTAATAGATAGCTTCAACTGGACATACTGGTTCGCAGGCACCGCAATCAACACATTCATCAGGTTGGATGTAAAGCATCCGGCCACCTTCGTAAATGCAATCAACAGGACATTCCTCGATGCAGGATTTATCCTTAACGTCCACACAAGGTTCCGCGATTATGTATGTCAATTGATTACCTTCCTGACTAATCTAACTTAACTATCTAATCTAATGAGCCTAGGATAGCGAATACCTGCAATATCGCGAGTAGATAACTAAGAATATGGAGGGATTTACTTATGGGAAATCCCACTCCAACTGAAAATGAGATTGGAAAACGGGTTTCTATTCGCCTACATGACCCAGAAGGCGGTTTCCGAGATTTGCTCGGTACCTTGGAGGAAATTGATGTCGTTCGAAAGAAAGATGGCTCCCTCAAGAAATTTGACCACGGCGCGATCTTTCTCTGGAAGGTAGTCTCTGACGAATGAACACGGGGCTCTTCATCTTTGATACCAAGGCGCGCGAATTAAAAGAGGTCTGCGCTAGGAATGGTTTTGAGGTTCAAATATATTGTTGCGGTCCTACTGTTTACAGAGATGCTCATGTCGGAAATCTACGAACTTTCTTGCTCGGCGACTTAATTACACGTTCCTTAACATTCGCCGGAATTGCTTCAAATTTAATTCAGAATATTACCGATGTCGGACATATGGCTGAAGATCTTGCCGGTAATGAAGTTGGTGAAGATAAAATGCTTGCACAATCTAAATCTGAGAAGATTGATCCATTTGAAATTGCTCGAAAATATGAAGCTAATTTTCATGCAGACCTCGCTCAATTAGGAGTAATTCCGGCATCTGCATATCCGAAAGCAAGTGAGACTATTGCTTTGATGATCGAGTTAATTTCAAAATTAATTGCCAGTGAACATGCCTATCTTGGAGAAGATGGATGTGTTTATTTTTCGGCAGCGAGTTATCCCTCTTATGGCGAGATTTCTGGAAACCGCTTGGATTCATTAAAACCCGGCCACCGCTACGAATATGTTGAAGATGGTGCAAAGAAATTCCATGCAGATTGGGCGCTCTGGAAAGCAGCGAATAACCGCTCAGAAATGGTTTGGGATTCTCCTTGGGGGCTAGGTTTTCCAGGCTGGCATATTGAATGCTCAGCAATGTCGCTTCACTTTTTAGATGGTCAGGTAGATCTTCACTTGGGAGGAATAGACCTGCGTTTTCCTCATCATGAAAATGAGAGAGCGCAATCCAATTCTGCTGCAGGTTATGAAGTAGTTGAAAATTGGGTACATGGTGAGCACCTTTTATTCGAAGGCCGGAAGATGTCTAAGAGCGCTGGCAATGTAGTTCTCTTAAGCGACGTAATTGCGAAAGGCCTTGATCCGCTCGCGCTTCGTCTCTGCTTTTTAGAGAATCGATATCGCAGTCAGATGGATTTAACTTGGGATTCTCTGAAAGCTGCTGATTCCACTATTGATCGCTGGCGAAATAAGTTTGCAAAATGGAAGAGTGATGGTGAAATTGATAGAACTTTTGTTAACGATTTTTGCGATGGCTCTCTTGCTGAAATTAAGCGTGATTTAGATACACCACGCGCTATTCAACATTTAAGAAAATTAGAGAAAGATGAGGAGGTGTCTGGCGCAACAAAGGCGGCCTGTTTTGAAATTATGGATCGAATCTATGCCCTAGACCTAACGAGAGCGCCAAAAGATAGAGCACAGGCGACTCCAGAAATTCTTGATCTGCTCGAGAAGCGAAATCTTGCAAGGAGAGCGAAAGATTTTGCTCTAAGCGATCAATTGCGAGACCAGCTTACAAAATTAGGGATCGAGATAAAGGACTCAGCTGCTGGCCAAAGCTGGAATTGGCTTTAATTTTTCTTTAGAACAGTAAAAGCTGCAATCGAAATGCCTCCTAGCAAGAAGAGATTTCCATAGAGATTCGAGATGATGAGAATTTCTTGGCTTAAACCATATGTGCCGGCCCGAAGCGTAATCAGAAGCCAGCCAATCACCGTAATAACTTTGAATTTGTGAGACCCGAACAATTGAGTAGCAAAGGTAAAACCAATATAAGTAGTTAAAAGTGCGAGTAACAATCCAAAAGGTTGAATTGAATTATGTAGAACAACACCGATAAAGCTAATTACAGCGCCAAAAAATAAGGCGCCAAATGCACTAAGCAAAGAGATCTACCTCGCGCCCTTTAGCATCGACCGACTCGCTCTTTCTGCCCTTAACCAAGGTGTAATACTCATGGCCCCAAACCTGATTCCCAAGATTATTTGAGAGCGCAAAAAACGGACCATCTAACTCTATTTGTGTTGGATGCGCTGACATAGCTTTCATCTTTGCATCTATAAAATCAGTGCCATCTATAAGTGTTGTAACGAGTTCATCTGGTTTTGCAAAGGGAAGATCATCGGCGCTTTCTGCACCAAAGAAGGAAGAACCGATTTCTTTCATCTTGTCGATGCCTTCTTGAATTACAGATTTAGGCATTGTGTTCCAATAGATTTTGGCTATCTCCCAAGGTTCACCTTCACCAAACGTAGAATCACTTGCCAATTCTGCCGCTCGCATTGCAACTCGATGCGCTTGTATGTGATCTGGATGGCCATAACCACCAAATTCATCATAAGTTATTAACACCTGAGGTTTTACCTCACGAATAATCTTTACTAGATATCCGGCTGCATCATCTAAACCTGCTTGCCAGAAAACATCACTTCGATTATTTGGTTCAGTTCCCATCATTCCGCTATCGCGCCATAAGCGATCTGGCGCGCCAAGAAATCTGAAGTCCGTTACACCGAGTGCCGCCATTGCACTAGCAAGTTCCCCTTCACGGTGTTTTCCAAGTTGATCATTGGCGGTACTTGCAAGATGACTTAACTCTGGAACAAGAACCTCACCCTCTTCTCCGCGTGTACAAGTTACAAGAGTTACTCGAACACCTTGACTCGCATACTTAGCCATGGTGGCGCCATTGTTGATTGTTTCATCATCAGGATGAGCATGGACAAGAAGTAAAGATCGATCTGACATTTATAAACCTATTCTTTTTAATAAATTGGAAGTGCGGGATCAATCTGCTTAACCCAAGCAACTACGCCACCTGCAACATGTGTTGCATCGGCAAAGCCAGCTTGCTTGAGTACGGCTAAACATTCTGCAGAACGAACTCCCGATTTACAGTGCAGAATTATTGGAACATCTTGTGGCAATTTTTCTAAGGCTGAACCATTGAGGAACTCTTGTTTTGGTATTAGCACTGAACCAGGAATTCGAACGATTTCAAATTCCCCTGGTTCGCGCACATCAATTAACATGAACTTTTCGCCACTATCCATCTTGGCTTTAAGTTCGGTTACTGCAATTGTTGAACCAGAAGCTGCTTCAGCAGCACCATCAGAGAGAACGCCACAGAATGATTCATAATCAGGAAGTAGCTCGGTCTGGCTCGGTTGATCGCTACAAATTGGGCAGTTTGGATCTTTGCGAATCTTAACTTTTCGATACTCCATTTCAAGAGCGTCGTAAACTATCAATTGACCAATAAGTGGTTCACCAATACCTGCAATTAATTTAATCGCTTCGGTTGTTTGAATTGAACCGATTGATGCACAGAGAACTCCTAGTACGCCACCTTCAGCACAACTTGGAACCATACCTGGTGGTGGTGGCTCTGGATAAAGGCAGCGATAGCAAGGTCCGTGATCTGCCCAGAAAACGCTGGCTTGACCATCGAATCTATAAATCGAGCCCCAAACGTAAGGCTTCTTCAAAAGTACTGCGGCATCATTTACTAAATATCTTGTTGCAAAATTATCTGTACCGTCAACAATTAAATCGTATTGCGCAAAAATATCCATAACATTATCGACATCTAATCTAACCTCATGCAAAACTACATTTACATATGGATTAATCTCTGCGATTGCAGATTTTGCGCTCTGGGCTTTACTCTTACCAATATCTGATTGGCCATGAATAATTTGTCGCTGCAAATTTGATTCGTCAACGGTATCAAATTCGACAATTCCTAGAGTTCCTACCCCGGCCGCAGCTAGGTACATAAGTGCAGGTGATCCCAAGCCACCAGCGCCAACGCATAAGACTTTTGCATTCATTAATCTGCGTTGCCCACTCATACCAACATCAGGGATGATCAAGTGACGGCTATAGCGGCGAACTTCATCGACCGTGAGCTCTGGTCCTTCTTTAACAAGTGGCTTCAAAGTTACGGACACAAATACTCTTCTCTTTAATAAATTTCCTAGGCAGTTACTGCAACGCCCTAATTTTCGCGGATATTCCTCACAATTCAAAATTGAAAGATTGGTTCTTATTGCAAAGGGCTCGCAAGTTCTCAGTAGAAATACGCACTATTCGCGGAATTGACCCTACGATTAGTCCAATGAGCACCGATTCAGCAGCAGCAAATAAGGGGCGCCTGCCTCGAGATGAGCGTCGAGCACAATTACTTGCCGCGGCACTCGAAGTTTTCACGCAAGCCGGTTATCACTCGGCTGCGATGGATGAGATTGCAGACCGAGCAAAGGTTAGTAAGCCCGTTCTCTATCAACATTTTCCATCAAAATTAGATTTATATCTTGCGGTCCTAGATTTACATATTGATTCGCTAGTTTTTGATATTCAGAGGGCAATTGCTTCGACTTCAGATAATGCGGCTCGAGTACTTGCAACTGTCGATGCCTATTTTGGATTTATAAATCGTGAAGGTGAAGCTTTTAGATTGCTCTTTGAAAGTGACATGAGCGTTGAACCTCAAGTCCGAGAACGGCTAAATCGCATGACATATGACTCTGCTGCCGCCCTCAGTGCAGTCATCTCCCTTGATACCGGTTTAACCAAAGAGGCTTCGATGATGCTCGCGGTGGGCCTTATAGGAACTGCTCAAACTTCTGCACGTCATTGGCTTGAGCGCGATGGAAAGTTAGATCGCGAAACTGCCGTTGAACTTGTATCAAACCTAATCTGGCGAGGAATTTCTGGATTCCCTAAAGCAAACTAAAGGAATAAACTAACACCATGTCAACAAAGAAAAGTGCAGCAGGAACAACCACTGAAGTCCGGATTGGTATCGCGGATTCTACGCAAGAGCTTCACATCGAATGTGAACTTACTCCAGAGAAAGTTATCGAGGCCGTTACAACTGCCCTCGATTCTGGAAAGGCGTTATCGCTTACTGATACTCGTGGACGTCAGACTATTGTTGCAAATAGCAAAATTTCTTTTGTAGAGGTTGGGCAGAGTGAAGAACGTAAAGTTGGTTTTGCAACCGCTTAAAGTTCGAAGAATCCTTTGATCGATTGAACAATCATTTCAACTGATATAGCAGCTAGAAGCAAACCAGCAATTCTCGCAATCAAGGTAACGCCTGATTCCTTGATTAATCCAACTACCTTGGTAGAGAACATTAGGGTCAGCCCGATTGCTACATGGACGGCAACTATTGCTGCGGCTAACGCCAACTTCATTTCGAACGTATAGGCATGCTGAACAAAGACAATCGTCGTAACAATCGCCCCAGGTCCAGCCAATAAAGGTGTACCCAGTGGCACAAGAGCCACATTTACATCTTTAGTTTTATCGCTACCACTATCTTTTCCGGTTAACAGTTCAAGAGAGATAAGTAAGAGAAGTAGGCCACCAGCGCCTTGAAGTGCCTCGACTGAAATGTGCAGATAATCGAGAATGAACTTCCCAAAAATAGCGAATGTCACAATAACTATGAGTGAGACTCCTGCACCCTGCCATGCCATACGAATTCGTTTGCGTGCGGGTTGATCTTTGACTAAGGCTAAGAAAATTGGCGTCGCACCTGGTGGGTCCATAATCACAAAAAAAGTTACAAATGCTTGTATACCAAAAGTGGTTGCGGAGATTAAAAGTATGTCTTTCATTTTTGTACCACCCTTCTTGCATTAGCTCTAGCTTCTAGGGCTTGGAAATCCTCTGGCTTAGTCGTGAACTCAGCTAATTCATTTAACTTTCCAGTGCCGTGATAGTCACTGGAACCAGTAGCAATGATGCCATACTGCTTAACAATCTTGGCGAGTAATTCTTGGGCATCCGGTGTTTGATCACGATGTGAAACTTCTATCCCATCAAGACCTGCATCTACCATTGACTTGAAGCTTTCGATTGAAACCATGCGTCCTCGAAGCGAAGCAAGTGGATGCGCGATAACCGCAACTCCTCCGGCGTCCTTAATCAAACCGATAGCCTCTTCAGGTGTTGGAGCATAATGTGCAACATAGAATTTTGAATTATTGCTTAAATACAATTCAAAGGCCTCATCCCGGCTCTTTACAACTTTCTTCACTACTAAAGCATCGGCAAGATGGGGGCGACCAAGGGTTGCGCCATCAGAAAGTTGAGCAAGGACTTCTTCGATTGAGATTTCAACACCAACCTCATTTAATCTGCCAATGATTTTCTCCATTCGCCCAAATCGACTCTCGCGCGTCTTGGCTAAGGCCTCCATTAATGGTTTGTTCTCTCGATCAAAAAGTGCACCCAACATATGCACGCTAATTCCATCTGCTGTTTGCGCTGATATTTCCGAACCCAGAACTAAAGAGAGACCTGGACGAAGGTATTCAATTGCTTCATCCCAACCTGCAACCGTGTCGTGATCCATAAGTCCTAGAACTGTGATTCCGCGAGCCATGGCCTTATTAATTAACTCACGTGGAGTATCGGTGCCATCACTCGCACTGGAATGCGTATGTAGATCAATCATTTATTGGGACCACTTTCGCTCTTGAAACAAAGATGCCGCAACCAATCAGCAGTCCGACAATTCCAGGGATTATTCCGGCAGGTGGAATTTGGTCTAACCAGAAAAATGCAATTACTGCACTTACCGGAACTTCGAAAAAGACGATCAAAGCAACGAATACTGGAGAAACTCGGCGTAGGGCAATATTGAACATAGTGTGACCAAGAATTTGAGCGCCAAGAATTAGGGAAATTACCAGCCACCATTCCCGAGCTACAAAATGTAGATACTGAGTTCCGGTTGCGATAGTGACTATCAAAGCCGTTATTGAACAAGTTAAATAACAAACGCTCGTATAGGTTGAAGTTGAGAGATTTTGTTGCGCCTTCGAACCAATCAGCATGTACCCCGCTGCAAGTGCGGCGCCAAGAAGCGCCAATAAATCCCCAGCAAAGTTACGTAAGCTAATTTGGAAATCAATTCCAGTTATCAAAAGAACTGAGAGAAAGGCAATAAACATTCCGCCCCACGCTCTCCTTGAAATCTCTCCGCCCCGCATCTTGAAATAGAAGGCGGTAAAAATAGGTTGGAGCGCGGCAAGTGCTGTACCGGCGGCAACGCTGGTAAATCGCATTGCCAGAAAGAAACAGATGAAGTGCATCGCTAGCAAGAATCCTGCGCCGCTAGACAAGAGAATTGCCCGCCGCTGCGAACCTGTCTTCCACTCTTTATTTCTAATTGCGAAGGGCGCCATCAACAATGCGCCGCCCAGATTTCGCCAAAAAATTAGTGATGGGACTGGCATCGTACTTGTAGCAATTATTGGACCTGAAGTTCCAACTCCAATTACACCTAGTGTTAGCAGGCCAAGATCTTTTGCTGCAGGAATCGCAGTATGGTCATGTTTACTCATCAATTAAAGGTAAACCAGAGCATGCAGCTAACAGCAATTGCAACAATTGTAATGATTAAGCCATAAACAAATCGCATTGTTCGAGTAGAAGTAAATTCACCCATTAGGCGTTCATCTCTTGATATTCCATACATATATATAAGTAGCGGAAGGAGCAAAACTGCATTCAAAATCTGGGTGAAAACTAAAATCTTAATTAGTGGCGCTCCTGGAATTAAAATCAAAATCGCGCTGAGCGTTGTTATGACGGCAAATGTTGCATAGAAGAGTGGTGCTTCTCTTGGCGAGTCATCGAGAGCTGCAGGTCTACCTGTTAGGTCGCTGACGGAATAAGCAGTTGATAGCGGCAATATCGAAGCGGCAAGAAGCGCTGCTCCAATCAAACCAATAGCAAATAGCTCTTTAGCGAGCGTGCCTGCAAGTGGTTCTAAGGCTTTTGCTGCATCTGCCGCGTCATTAATCTGAATTCCATTTTTATTAAGAGTTGCGGCGCATGTGACAACAACAAAGAAGCCGATAACTCCAGTAAGAATTGATCCAGTCCAGACATCTACTCGAAGAAGTTTTAAATCATCACGCGTTAAACGTTTATCTACAGCATACGATTGAATAAATGCCAATCCCCAAGGCGCCAAAGTTGTACCAAAAGTCGCAGTGGCGATAAAAACGGCATCTTGCGTGAATGGCATGCTCGGAACAACTGCTCCATGAAGCGCACTTCCCCAATCAGGATGCGACATAAACCCAGCAATAACATAGGCGATGAATACACCTGAAATCAGGAAGAATATTTTCTCCACTCTAGAGAAAGAATTCCGAAGCACTAGAAATGAAACGAGCAGTGCGGCAATTGGCACAGAAACATATTTACTTACGCCAAAAAGTTGGCCAGCCGCCGCGATACCTGCAAATTCCGCAGTCATGGTTCCAATGTTTGCCAGAATAAGTGCACCGGCACTTAAGGTTCCAGATCTTGCACCATATTTTTGACGAATTAAACCAATCATTCCTTGACGAGTTACGACTCCAATTCGCGCACCGAGATCTTGGAAAATGATTAGCGCCGCAGTTGAGGCAACTAAAACCCAGAGAAGTTGGTAACCATACTTCGCACCAAGTACGGAGTAAGTGGTAATACCTGCGGGATCATCATCGGATAGCCCAGCAATAACTCCGGGCCCCATGACTGCTAAGAGTGCGGCAATTCGAATTTTCTTCGGAGAAATACTTTGCTTTGTGGCCATTAGAGCGCACCACTTCCTTGGGCGAAGCCTGCTGAATTGGAAAGTGAAGCCAGAGCGTCAACCAGGTCATCGGCAAGAATTCTGCCAACAGGTTTATTCTTCTCGTCAACAACAATGATTGAGGATCCACGATTGTTTGCAAACTCATCAATTACTTCATCAAGTCTGGTATTGATGTTTACCGATGTTGGATAGGGCGGGCCCATTAATGAAGATAGCGTGGCACTTGGCTTAGCGGCAATTAACTCAATAATTTGAATGTGATCAAGCAACTTACCTTTGCCATCTACAACGACAACGCCATCTGAAATATCACGGCTTTTATGTTCAACCAATAGCTTTAGCGCAGATCCGACAGTATCTGCCTCGTGCGTAATCAACATATGAGAAGTCATGATTCCACCAGCAAGAGTCTCATCAAATTCAACGAGTTTACGGAGTTGCTTCGCTACAGAAGTATCCATCTCCATGAAAATACTTTCTCGGTGATCATCATCTAAGTCACGAAGAACTTCGGCACCTTCATCAGGTTCCATTCTAGAAATCAATGACGCTGACCGCTCAGCAGATAAGCCTCTGAGCAAACCTTGCAATTCATCATCTTCCATTTCTTCGAGTGCATCTGCTGCAAGATCTGGATCAAGCATTTCAATAAGCGCGCTTCGTTCTCGGCCGGCTAAGTCTTCAATTAAATCCGCTAAATCTGCCGGGCGAAGTTGGCCAAGTGCGGCGCGCGATTCGGTAGAACGTACAACTCCTGTTCCGTGTGCAAGTGATGCAACGTTAGCCCAATCAATTACATGTTCAGGAATTGGTCCACGACCAAGCGCACCAGGAAAAATTCTGCGGATAAAAGCTTTAAACGAAATATCTACACCGACGACTCGGATTTCACGATCAAGGGGCGCTAAATAAAGATCAGATGAGCGAACTACGCGAAGTCCATTAACATCAACAATTTGGTGATCCAAGACGTCAGCATCCAGAAGCGATTCACCATCACGTCTTATGAATTCAGTAAGGTCAACTTTGGCACTTGAAAGTTGAATTTCATTCTGGGTTAGCTTCGCAATTCTTGCACCATCAATAAATGACTTGCTCTGACCAACTTTTACAATTAACCCTGAAACTGGTGGATATGAATCCTCACCATGTCTAACAACTACATCAACTAGGCGACCAATTTCTTTTCCACCTTGGTATTTAACTGGGCGACCAATTAGACCAGCGACCGAGACTAAAGACTCACGAATATTTTTACGTTGTAGAACTAGCTCACTTCGACCTGCAAGCCTTCTTGCCACCGTATTGATGCTGGTTACTGGTGGCGTTTTCATGGCCCAATCTTAGGCGATGTCTCAAAGAAGTTAGGAGACCGAGAGCCTTACTCCGACTAGGGACTTAGGGCGCAACGTTATCTTTTCGACTATTGCTGCAAAAGATTCACTTGCTGGACACTTTGGATCGCTGATAACAATTGGCTGACCAATATCGCCACCCTCACGAAGTTCTGCCGTAAATGGAATCTGGCCAATCAAGGCAACATCGCTGCCAACTAAAGTAGATAAATGCTTAGCGGTTTCAAGGCCGCCACCCGTTCCAAAAATGGCAATTGGCTCGCCACATTTAGCACAAGCGGTATCTGACATATTTTCGATTACACCAATTATGTGTTGTTTTAATTGATGTGCAATTCGGCCGGCGCGCTCTGAAACTTCTGCGGCAGCAATCTGTGGGGTTGTTACGACAACAATTTCAGATGCTGGAAGAAGTTGTCCTAGCGAAATCGCGATGTCTCCGGTTCCTGGTGGTAGATCAAGGAGTAACAAATCAAGGTCTCCCCAATAAGCATCGCTCAATAATTGTTCCAAAACTTTATGAAGCATTGGTCCACGAAAGGCAACAGCATCTGAACGTTCTGGTTTAAACATTTCCATGGAAACAACTTTTACCCCAAATGCTTCTACCGGAATAAAGGTTTGATCGATTGCGGTTGGGCGCTTGCCAACAATTCCCATTAACCTCGGAATTGAATGGCCATAAACGTCAGCATCCAAAATGCCAACCTTAAATCCTTTTTGTGCTGCTGCAACTGCAAGGTTTACCGTCACTGAAGATTTCCCAACTCCGCCTTTGCCTGATGCAATGCCAATCACTCTTGTTAAAGAGTCTGGTTGGGCAAATGGAATAAATTTCTCTTTGCCACCATGTAGCAATTTCTTTACGTTATTTCGCTGCTCTTCATTCATAACACCAAATGTGAGATCCAAGGATTTAACTTCAGGGATCGATTCAAGTGAATCCGAAATATCTTTCTGTAGCCGGTCACGCATTGGACAGCCAGAGATTGTCAGAAGAATAGTTATGGCAGCGATTCCATCCTTGAAATCTACCGATTGCACCATTCCTAATTCAGGCAGTGGTCGATGAAGTTCTGGATCAGCTACCCCTTGAAGTGCGGTATTTATCTTTGTAATGACATCATTGCTCATAGGAGATCCGGATCTATTTTGGCAGATTTTTTAAGTTCATCAATCTGCGCATTGGGTTCGGCTAAGACTTCATTTATATGCTTTGTTATAAATTTCTTTGGATGCAAATCTGTAACTTTAAGGTCTTCGTATCCGGGCCCGAGATTTTCACGCAAATCTTTGGTGGCACCTTGTGCGATATCGCGGACCTTACGGATAAACCTCGCAGAATCTGCCGAAAATTGCGGGAGTTTGTCTGGGCCAATGAGAAGCAAGGCAAATAACACGAGTGCTATAAATTCACCGCCACCGATTCCGAACATTTTCAAATCCTATAGGTAAGGCGATTACTTTGCTGCGATGAGTTTTAGTGAGACTTCCTTTGTGACGCCATCGCGTTGAAACTTCACTTTAATCCGCTCTCCAACGCTATGGGAGCGAACTGTGACAATAGCTTCATCTGCCGTAGCAATACTCTTCCCATCAATCTCAATAATTACATCGCCTGGCTTAATGCCTGCACCTTCAGCAGGGCCTCCAACACTTACTGCACCGCTTTCTTCTGCAATCTTTGCACCGATACCGTTGTACCGCGTATCGAGTGAAACACCCATAATTGGATAGGTTGAGGTTCCATTTTTTATTAATTGATCTGCAGTTTTGCGCGCTTGATTAATTGGAATCGCGAAACCTAAACCAATTGAACCACTCTGACCACCAAAGCCGGAATCAGTAGTTGCAATCGCTGAATTTATTCCAATTACTGCGCCTGCTAAATCAACAAGCGGACCACCAGAATTTCCAGGATTAATAGCAGCATCAGTTTGAATTGCATTTATAAATGAACTCTCGCTTGTTCCACCACCAGATGTAACTGGTCGATTCTTCGCACTAATGATTCCAGAAGTAACAGTTCCCGTTAAGCCAAGTGGTGATCCAATTGCGATTACCCCATCCCCCACTTGCACATCATCACTATTACCAAGTTGAAGTGCTGGAGCATCTGTAACTTGAATTTTTATTACGGCTAGGTCATATGAAACATCTCGGCCAATTAACTTTGCATCATAAGTTTTACCATTTGCTAGCTGCACTGAGATTTTTGCACCTCTCGTTGCAGCAAGTGAAATAACATGATTATTTGTCAGAATGTGTCCGGAACTATCGAGGAAGAATCCAGAGCCAGAACCCCCGGTTTGACCACTTCGAACATCAATTGAAACCACCGAAGGCGATACCCGTGCTGCGATTCCTGCAATTGAATCTGGTTTTCGTTCGATAACGCTCTTAGTTGAAACTAAATTAGTTTTTGAATCTAGATTTGCAGAGGTACGACCGGCAATACTTCCAACTATCCCAGCAATAAGCGCCATTGCAACAGCAATTCCAAAGCTCACAGTTCTAGTGTTTCGCTTCTTAAGCTCCTGAGCTGTTACTACTGGATGCTCAGAAATCCACCAAGGTGTATTTGGAGTTTCAGACATAACTAAATCTTACGAGCGACAAGTGCGCCCCCGCCAATTGGAAGAATAGTTGAACTCCACCTGGCATCCTCTTTAATTGCCTTAATGGAATCACGACGAGCAATAGTTTCGAAGTCCCGTTGTGTGGGATCAGCAACCTTGCCGCCATCGAGAGCATTATCAATAATTAAAACTCCATTTGGTTTTAAGAGCCGGAAGCTCTCTTGAACTACATCAACCATATCTTTGGGAGATCTCACAATCGCTAGGTCATAATTCGAATCTGCTAATTTTCCAACGACTTCAATAATGTTGCCTGTAATTAATCTGAATCTTTGGGCAGAAATTCCGGCTTCCTCGAAGATTTCTTTCGCGCTGGCTGAGTGTTCACGTTCGGAATCAATTGAAGTAAAAGTTGCATCCTTAGGAGCTCCATTAAATATCCAGAGTCCGCTGACTCCAGAGCCGGTTCCTATCTCAACTATGGATCTTGCTGATATCAAGCCAACTACAAAATTGATTAAGCCGCCGATCCCAACAGTTGGATCAGGAGCGCCGACTTCTGCCCCATTCTTTCTGGCCTGTTGCATAAAGAAATCTTCGTGCGGAAAATTCTCAGCAAAAGCCGACATATCGCCGCGATTATTCTTTGGCTCATCGATGGTCATAGCGAAGTCAACCACTCCGTAAGCAATCTGACGCCGAAGCCAGTGCCGCCTTTTGGATTTTCGCCAGAATCGCTCTCAGATCGAGCAGGCCCAGCTATATCTAAATGAACCCACCTGCGATCCGCGGCAAAATGTTCTAAGAAGAGCGCGGCAGTAATTGAACCACCATTGAAATCTGGTTTCTCTGCAGTGTGATTGAAATCTGCAATTTCACTTTCAAGTGCAACTTTATAATCATCAATTAGTGGCATATGCCAAACCCGTTCACCGATACGTTGACCAGCATCGTATAAGTCTTGCGCAAGTGATACATCTCGCGTGTACATCGCGGCATATTGGCGACCTAACCCTAGAGTTGCAGCTCCGGTAAGAGTTGCGACATCAATTAAATAATCCGGATCAAGTTTTTCATCTGCAAATGCCAGGCCATCTGCAAGCACTAGTCGTCCTTCTGCATCTGTATTTATAACTTCAACAGTAGTGCCACCGAAATGAGTAATCACATCAGATGGTCGTTGCGATGTAGATGACAGTGCGTTTTCTGCGCACATCAAGAGCGCCGTAACTCTAACTTTTGGGGCGGCTGCACCAAGATCTGCAATTGCGATAACAGTTGCAAGAACGGCAGCTGCACCGGACATGTCGCTCTTCATTCCAATCATCGTGTCATAAGGACGTTTAAGTGAAACACCTCCGGTATCAAAGGTGATTCCTTTGCCAACTAGAACTACATGTGGCCAATTTTTAGATTCTTTAGGTTCATAAGAAACCTGTACAACTCTTGGCCCTGGCTTAGGTGCAGAATTTCCTACTGCAAGAAGGCCGCCAAAATTTTCCAGAGCAGCGCCACTCTTGATCTCAATATTTAGGGCGGAAGATTTTGACTTTTCTACAAGTGAATTCGCTTGTTCGGCAAGCCAAAGCGGATTCTTTATATTTGACGGGGTATGAATTAGATCGCGTGCTCGCCATACTCCAGTTGCCAGAACTCTGGCACTTGCCAGCTCTCCTTCAAAATTTCCTACTAATGTGAATTGTGCAGGCATTAATTCTTTTGTTGGTGGGCTTTTCTGCGACCAAGAATAACTAGCAAGGATCAAAGAAATCGCATGAACTCTAACTTCGTTTTTTGTCGTTACAAGGTAATTTAAAATTTGATTCCCAGAGTTCTTAACTTTGCGCGAAAGACTTACTCCTGCCTTTCGAAAATCATCTGCAGTGCCTTCACCTAAACCTACGAAGTAGATTCGCGCTAAAGCCGTGTGCTCAGAACTAACTGGAACTTCAATTAGTTCTCCAGCTTTTGCTGTTGCATCTGGCCAATTTGCGAGTAGAGCAGTTATATCAATATCAAAGTTTTTAACAATAAGTTTGGCTATTTTGCTATTGCTAACTTCTATGCCAAGTTCCGTTTTTAGAATTGGAACTGCAATTGCATCAAATTTAGAGAAATCAAGATCAGTTTGTGCGATGCAGCTAATTGTTGGTGCAAGTTTCACGGTAGTGGTAAATCCGATATGGGCAGAGCTAATTACTTCTTAACAAGGGATACCGCTGCCTGTAACGCATTACCGAGATTTGTTGCTTCTTCAACATTTAACTCAACAACTAAACGTCCGCCGCCTTCAAGCGGGATTCGCATGACAAAACTGCGAGCTTCCTTCGTGACTTCCATGGGTCCATCACCAGTACGAGGTTTCATGGCGGCCATGTGTTGCTCCTTTATAAATAACTAACTATCGGGGAATTACAGTGGCTAAGTATCTCGCAAAAGCGGGCGCTAACGGAAATTGAGATTTGCTCGCTATTACCCCTGATTTAACGCGGAAAGTAGACGAGATTTCCCACTCGTGATAACGCTCTGGACAGCACGTTCAGGCACTCCTAAGGCCTTTGCAATCTCTTGGGCTGACATTGAACGGATGTAATGCATAGTAAGAATAAAGCGCTCCTCCTCTGGCAAGCTAGCTAAAAGATCGGAGAGTGCGCCCATGAGCAAAGGTTACTCTGCTTGTTACTCTGCTAAGTAGTGCAGGCGCGGATTGCGCTCGGAATATCTCGGCACCAAGCCACTAACTCATTTGATGGTGAACCAATAAATTCTTCTTCGCTCAAGAAATCAAGAGAGGTTTGTAACTGAGTAAATGTTCCGAAGGGATCACAAACTACAACTGGCTTTGAGTGGTATCCCAATTTACGGCCAACCCAAATCTCAAAGAATTCTTCTAGGGTTCCGATTCCGCCCGGCAACATTATGAAAGCATCAGATAGCTCTTCAATTTTTGCTTTACGTGTCCGCATATTAGAAACAATAAACATTTCAGTTGAATCTGGATCTTCAAATTCAATGGTAACGAGTTTCTCTGGAATCACGCCAAAAGTTTTTGCACCTCGTGAACGCGCACCGCGAGCAACCGCACCCATCATCGAAATCTGGCCGCCACCCCAAACTAGATCTGCTCCACTTCCCGCGATAGCAACTCCAATATCGAAGGCGAGGTCGAGATATTTTTGGTCGATACTGGTTGAGGCTGAGCAATAAACGGCTATTCGCATAATAAAACAAGTCTAGTAGTTAATTGCTTTTGGTAGCGTTATCTCATGAGAAGCGCCTTTGGTTTTGGTATATCCACCACTGCAAGTACTGGTGAGGTCCTAGATGTTTGGTTCGATTCCTTGGGCTTGGGCAAGCTCGCAGAAAATAATGGTCCAGGCCTCTCAGAATTCACTGGTACTGATTCAATTCGTAACGTTACAAAATCAAAAGTGGCAATTGAAATAGATTTAGATTCCGCGCCAAAAGATGTTGTAGATGCCTATCTTCGACTTCATCTACTCTCCCATCGCCTAGTTAAACCGCATGGCCAATCACTCGAAGGAATCTTTGGAATTCTAAATAACGTAGTTTGGACATCTGCCGGACCTTGTTCAGTTTCAACTTTTAGTTCGGTTGGGCCAAAGCTGCGAGCAAAACTTGGAACACTTACTGTTTTCTCGGTTGATAAATTTCCAAGAATGGTTGATTACGTTGTGCCTGAAGGAGTTCGAATCGCAGATGCAGATCGGGTGCGCTTAGGTGCGCATCTTGCAAGTGGCACAACTGTTATGCATGAAGGATTTGTTAACTTCAACGCGGGAACGCTTGGTAAATCTATGGTTGAAGGACGAATAAGTGCTGGGGTTGTAGTCGGCGACGGAAGTGACATTGGTGGTGGGGCTTCAATCATGGGCACCTTAAGTGGTGGCGGAAAAGAAGTAATTTCAATTGGAGAACGTTGTCTGTTGGGAGCAAATGCGGGACTCGGAATATCTCTAGGAAATGATTGTGTTATCGAATCTGGAACTTACATAACGGCTGGCTCCAAAATAACTTTGCCAGATGGTCAAATCGTTAAAGCAAGTGAATTATCGGGAGCAAGTAATTTACTTTTCCGCCGTAATTCGAAGAGTGGTGCTCTTGAGGCGCTGCCTAAAACTGGCAGTTGGGGTAGCTTGAATTCAGTTTTGCACGCAAATTAATTACTAGGTAAATCAAACCAAGAAGAAGGCAATTTAACCGCTGTCTTAAAAGTTCCTACCGGCAGTACTTTAGTTTTTCCATTACTTGAAAACCCTTTAATAAAGCGCACACTATTTGTCACTGTCCTAGAAACTATTTCATAACTTTGGATATCTGGTAGTCCAAAGGCTTTTGCCATTACCTTCTGTGACACCTTCTTAGTCCAACTCGCATAATTCTTATTAATCGCTGGATCGATACTCCAAGGATCGGGAACGTTAACCAGGTGTGGAATCTCAGTTCCCCAAACATCTATTGCGCGCTGCGTCATGCCGCCCGTTGAAGATGAGAAGAAAACACTTACTGGAAGCCCATCGACGGTAATGGCAAGTCCGTGCCCTTCGTCTACTGCAGTCGCATCAACTGCAGCTTTCCAAAGTTGGCCATACCTTGGTTCACCTTCCTTTAAATACCCAACAAATGCTTGATCGTATTTAGAGTTATAAACATGACAATCACATGCTTTTTTTAAGGAATTCATCCGCATCAATGCATATGTTCGCGATGCAATTACTTGACTCTGCAAAGAAGCAGCGGGCCACGAAGAAGGAACCTCAGCAATCCCATAAAGATATTCGTCATGCAGGCGTAGTGAATTTGTAGCTTCAATTCGGTAACCAAGGCCAGCAGCTTTTACTGCTCTAAGTTGTAAATATCCATGGCTCACGAGAAATTTAGTTTTCCCATAATTAAGAGTTACTACTGAATTTGGGTTACTCCATTTAACAACCCATAGCTTCGCACTAGCTGGCCCCAAATTTATTGAATTGCCGCCCATCGCAAAGTCAAGGGGCGTATTAGGAGGAAAGGAAGTTTCAATAAGCCCTTCGCCAATTACTGTGAAGGTATCTAAATTATTTACATTAAGCGAGAGATTTAAAACTTGGTGGGCGATGTTAACGCTGATAGTTCCTGTGTCTTCTACGGCTGTTACTTGAGCATCTGGAAAATAATAATTGAGAATTTCAGTTGCCGACTTTCCCTCCAAGGCTTGACCCTTTGCGCCATATTGACTTAGTCCGACACCATGCCCATAGCCAGATCCAATAAAGGTAAAGGATTTAGGGGCCACAGCGCTAGCTTGTGATGTCGACGTAAGAGTAAGAAGAAGCGAAAAAATTAAGAGATTTTTCATTCTTCGGCTATTAAACCTTTAGGTGAGAATAAGTACCCAGCCCCCCAAACCATATGCATTGTTGCAAGTATCGCTGGAAGAAGTAATTTTTCTAAAACACTTTTACCAATTATAAATGAACCCAAAATAATTGAAGCCAAGTAGATAGATACTGGAATCAAGAAAATTGGAGTTACTGATACCCCAAGAATTATTGAAATCATGTTTATAACCAAGGCAGTTGGAGGAGCTAAGTAGCGAAAGTTAACGCTGCCTTTATGATTTCTCGAAACTGCTCGGCGCCAAGTTCCATATTGAAAATATTGTTTTGCTAGCGCCCTAAAAGTTGATCTAGGGCGATAGGTCACAACAAGTGATGGATCAAACCAGATAATTCCGCCAGCTTTGCGAAGCCTAAAATTTAGCTCCCAATCTTGAGCACGTGTGTATCTTTCATCGTAACCACCTACAGCCAAAAGTTCAGATTTTCTAAAGTTGCCGAGATAAACAGTGTCCGCCGGTCCTGCTTCTCCGCCAGTATGAAAACGCGATGAACCAACGCCCAGTGGCGAGCGCATTGCAGTTGCTACTGCTTTTTCAAATCTGGTCTTACCAACCGCCGCCATAATGCCACCAACATTTACCGCTTTGGTTTTTACAAGCAGTTCATGAGCTTGCGATAAGTAGCTCTGCGAAATTTCAGCATGACCGTCGATTCTAGAAATAACCGGGAATCTTGCTTTTGCAATTGCAGCATTTAACCCATTTGCAGTTCTGCCAGTTGGATTATCAACAAGAATTACCCGCGAATCATTAGCTGCTATAGCTTTAGCAATCTCATTCGTTCGATCGTTGGATGGGCCGAGCGCCAAAATTACTTCAAAATCACCAACATAATTCTGAGCCAAAATTGCAGAAATAGTTTCAGATAGGTGGCGTTCCTCATTGAGGATGGGCAGAACTACGGAAATCCCCGTTAATTCACCAGAAACCTGATTCATATCTCCAACGGTAGCGTTACCTCGCACTAGTATCGGGCAAATGAAGCTTAAAGTTTCCGTAATTGGTACCGGATATTTGGGTGCTACCCACGCAGCCTGCATGGCTTCGATGGGATTTGAAGTTATTGGCGTAGATATCGATGCTGCCAAAATTGCACTTCTATCGTCAGGGAAAGTTCCTTTTTACGAACCAGGCCTCGAAGAATTATTACAAAGTCAGATAGCAAGCGGACGACTGACATTTACTACTGATTTCAACGCTATTGCAGGCGCTGATATTCACTTTATTTGTGTCGGGACCCCGCAGAGCGCCCACTCATATGCTGCAGACCTCACCTATGTAGATGCTGCACTCGATGAAATTGCACCAATCTGTAAACCAGGATCTCTCGTAGTCGGGAAATCTACAGTTCCTGTTGGGACTGCTCAAAGACTTCGCGATCGACTATTAAAAACTAATCCGCAGGTCGATCTAGCCTGGAATCCAGAGTTCTTACGTGAAGGCTTTGCAGTCAAAGATACTTTGCACCCAGACCGACTTGTTGTCGGAGTTACAAACGATGCCGCGGAAGACAAATTGAAAGAGATTTACCAGGCTAATTTGGCTGAGAAGACTCCTTGGGTTCGTGCAGATTTGCCAACTGCAGAGCTCGTTAAAGTTGCAGCAAACTCTTTTCTAGCAACGAAGATTTCATTTATAAATGCGATGGCTGAAGTTTGTGAAGCATCCGGTGGAGATGTAACTGTCTTGGCAAAAGCAATCGGATATGACCCAAGAATTGGCAGCCGTTT
>CAEZUQ010000001.1_pt1 | contig 25586 bp, 26 predicted proteins | sample 7264521 | NCBI WGS metagenome assembly CAEZUQ01 (sample SAMEA6813834, study PRJEB35770) | uncultured Actinomycetes bacterium | biome: Freshwater; feature: Freshwater reservoir; material: water | place: Czech Republic | collected 2016-04-20 | depth 0.5m m | reverse complement strand
TTCGTTAATCGCCAGATTGGTTACACAATCGCAGACGTACTTGCTAAGTGCGTATTCGGACTAACAATCATGAAGATTGCTCGTCTGAAGTCTGCAGCAGAAGGCATGAAGGAAGATCACTAATCTGATCTAAAGCTTAATTAAAATGGGGGTCTCAGTAATGGGGCCCCCATTTTTCTGTCATAAATCGATATCCTTAGCTATGACAAATTATCGTTGGGGCGGCTATTTATTAGTGGCAATGGGGCTCTTAAATTTGCGTTACCAAACTGGCCAAGCAGGAGTAGTTACTCATAGTTTAATTATTCTTACTCCTGGAGTGGTTATTTTAATAATGAGTTTTATACCAGCAACAGTAAAAATATTGGAGCGAAAGAATTCCAAAATTATTGCGCTAATAGTGGGCGTTGCAACAATTATTTACGCAGCTATTAATTAATTCTTAGGTCCTAAACCTTTTCGTCCCCAGTAAACCCATAGGCTCATTACAGAGAGAACAAGGGCAAAACCAAAGAGTAAATCTTCTACCGGAGCGCTACAAATTCGACGGCCAATAATCGCATCAGGGCTATACATAACAATATTTCTGGAAGTTAGCCACCAATTTGTTATGAGTTGGAAGGGCAGAATGATTGCATAAGAAGTCCAGAAAACAGATTTGGTCAACAGAGATGTTCTTACTACATATAAATCAAAGAGAACTGCGACTATGACTCCACCTAACGCAATGTCGGTATAAATCATATTTTCTCATCTCCCACTGGCCAGTGCTTCTTTACGGTACGCACCCCTTCAATTGTCATTATTGCCGCCATCGGGACAATCAAGAAAAAGAGAAATTCTTCAAGTGGGATTCGAAATGGTCCATATATTCCAAGAATTTGTTTGGAATCAAATTTCCAATGCCCATTAGCTATTGCATATGCATCCCAAATGATGAAGGGAATTGCTACCGGGATGATGCTAAGCAGCGCCCGCTTGATTCGACGTAGAACACCTATCTTAAGAATAATTTCAAGCCAGAAAGATCCAACAACTGTAAAAGCTAGCATCGCTAAATATCCGAATTTTAACAACGGTGTTCTCCCATAAGCACTTGTGTTAGTTCATATACTAGACCCGTGAGTGGGGCGCGAGTGGTTTTTACTTCGGTTCGCAATTTCTCAACCCTTGCAGTCGCTGCCGCAATTATTGCTTCGGGTCTTCTTTATTTAATAGTTGGCAATGAGAACCTTGGCTGGCAAATCGGGCTAGCAATCGCGGCTCTTGCAATTGGAATCCCACATGGCGCCGTTGATCACTTAGTAGCTCTTCCCAAGACCACTAAGCCAAAACTCTTACTACTAATTATTGGGTATGTACTTATCGCCGTTGCCGCAGTCTTTGCAATTCTGCATTGGAATAAATTGGGGTTTCAACTAGTGCTTGCGATGAGCGCCCTTCATTTTGGCTTCGGAGATGCCGCTTTTATCGCAGAATTAGATCGACTTGAGAATCGACCTCGCATGAGGCCAAAAGTTCAAAATATGTTTGCAATCTCTTCTGGAATAATCCCAGTGTTTATTCCGCTTCTTAAGGACTCCACAAAAAGTGCACTACAAGAGATAAATCCACTCCTTATCACTTGGGCTTCTGAAGTAGCACCTCAAATCAGATTCTTGATTGGTTTTTTCTTTGCAGTAACTTTAATTTTACTTATAAAAGATAATCGAATTCGAGAATTAGTAGATCTGATTTTTCTAGCTGGATTAGCAATCGTTGCACCGCCACTCGTTGCATTTGCACTTTACTTTGGTTGCTGGCATGCAACTCGTCATACCGCCAGATTGACGCTCCTACTGCCTAAATCTGTAAAAGCAGCTCAAGAGAATAAACCTAAGAAATCATTTATTAGCGCAGTAATACCAGGTTTACCTGCGCTCTTTGGAACAGTATTTTTCGCTTTTATAATTTTCTTGAGAGATAAATCAGACCTTGACGCTAGCTATTTATGGTACTTATTAGTTGTAGTTTGGGCTCTTACGGTTCCACATATGATTGTTACTTCGAAAATAGATCAGAAAGCGTTAGCTTAAATTACTTTCCGGCAGCAACGCTTGCAGGATGAATAATAAATAGTGGTAATTCACGCTTCTTCTGCTCTTTACGTGCGAGTGCAATCGCTTCAATTCGATTATCACAGTGGCCTTTTAGAACGGTGTACGCAGCCTCGCCCATGAGTGCGATTAACTCCACTTTATTGGAGAGATAGACCGGTTCACGTCCAACATGTGCTTCGGTATTACTTGTGCAATACCAATCGAAATCTTCGCCACCATCGCCCCAAGCTAGGCGTTCGTACTCGCCAATCACATTTACAGTTACAACTTGATCGCCAAATTCGCGCTCTTCAAAACTTCTGCGAATTGGTAGTTGCCAACAAACATCTGGCTTGGTCTCTACAAAGTGGATACCCTCTTTTTCTGCAAGGTGGTGGAGTACGCAGCCGAAATTTCCGGTAAAGCCGGGAGCGGTGTAGCCCTTACGATTCAAGAAGATACATGAATCATCAACTTTGCGCGTTTTACGATCTTTATCTAACCCAACTTCTGACACCTGCATCTTGCCCTTAGATTTCTTAGGCTGGGCTTCATCAAAGTACTGCCACATTTCACGAGTTAATCGCTTTGCAACTTCTAGCGTGCGTTTTTCATCTGCATCATCTGAATAGTAAGCACCATCTGAACAGCAGCCGGCATCTGGTTTATCTGCATCAACACCGCAGCAACCATTGCCGTAAATGCATGTCCAATAAGAAGTTAGCCAGGTAAGGTCACATTTGTATAGCTCTTCTGGCTTCGCAGGATCGATAAACTCAACCCAGTCGCGAGCAAAATTTGGTTTTACCTCAGGCATAATCGCAGAGCCTAGGGCTTATTCGATAAATAAGCACATCCGAGAAGTCGCCTTTCGGTAGGCTTTACTTATGTCAATCCAATCCGCATTCTCCACATCTAAATATCAAGTCGGTTTAGTCGGTGTCGGAGTAATGGGGGAAGCGCTAATTTCAGGACTTGTCTCGTCAAGATTTCCAAAGTCCCAAATAGTCTTTACTGAAAAGCGGAGCGATCGGGCTCGAGAGATATCAAGTAAATATGGCGCAAGAGAAGTTGATTTATCTGATTTAGTAAAGAGCAGCGATGTCATTTTGTTGGTTGTTAAGCCACAGGATTTGGGTGAGTTGCTGGCATCAATAAGCAGTGATCTAAATAAGAAGGCGCTTTTGGTCTCATTTGCCGCAGGTAAAACTACTAAATTCATTGCAGAAAAAGTCGGTTCGAAGGTGGCCGTAATTCGGGTAATGCCAAATACCCCAACTTTAATCGGTCTGGGAATGGCTGCTATTTCAATCGGAGAGAGCGTAAGTCAGGAGCAATCTAAATTCGTGGTGGATTTTCTTGCTACCTGTGGCAAAGTTATTTCCATCGATGAGAATTTACAAGATGCAGTGACCGCAGTTAGTGGTTCTGGACCGGCATACTTCTTTGCTTTTGTTGAAGAGATGATTAAGTCCGGGATTGCCCTTGGATTAACAAGTGAACAGGCATCAACGCTTGCGATTCAGACGATTGTTGGTTCTGCTGCGATGTTAGAACAATCAGGAAAGAGCGCAACAACGCTACGTGAAAATGTTACAAGTCCAAATGGAACAACAGCTGCCGCACTTAAAGTTTTTAGCGAAGCAAACCTTGGTGAAATAATTGAAAGGGCAATGACCGCTGCACGGGATCGGTCCCAGGAACTCGCGTGAAATTTCGCATTGCGCTCTTAGTTTTTTGCCTAACCTTTGTTACAGCAGAAGCGGAAGCAGCAGTCAAAGTAGTGCCCTCAAAGAACGCAATTACCGTGGCTTCCATCGCTGGTTCAGGGGATCAGATTTTAGATTTCACTCTTAACTCAGCCGAAATCCTTATTACAGGAACGGTTGAAAGTGGGTTAACAAATTTAGTTACATCTCCGACGCTAGGGGGAAGTGACGGATTTATTACTGCGTTTGATAAAAATAAGTTGCGCATATGGGATTTGAGAGTTGGAACTGTGAACGATGACATCGCAACCGCAGTTACTCGCGATAAGTCTGGCAATATTTGGATTGCAGGAGCAACATCTAAACCATCTGAAAGTTCAACCACAATTATCGATTCGTCAGCGCTAAATCTCGATTCAATCACTGTCGAACCGGCATCAGCCCCGACTAACTCTCTAAACCGGTTAACTATTTGGAAAGTTAGCTCAACAGGCCAACTCGCTGCTACCTACTCTTATGATCTAGATAAAACAATATTTCCCTCCGCAATAAGTTTTGACGGAAGTAATTTCAAGATTAGTGGAGAGATAGCAAAGGGTTTAGTGGCAGAACAATTCGCAATTACGCTCGATCAATCAGGAACTTTCTCTGGGCTTACAACGGGGAAGAAGCCAAAACCGAAAGCCCCTGGCATTGAAACCATAAAGGCAGGTAGCAATAATTTAAAGAGTTTTATCTCGAAAACTACAATTATTGATATTCCGAGCTGGAGAGCGAAGAAGCCGACACCAGTGATTGTTAAATACACGAAATCTGGAAAAGCGCTTGCAGCAAACTCATTTGTTGGGAAAGTGAAGAAAATTTTGTGGCAACAAGGAATTGGTGCAGTTGTATTGATCGATACTAATTTGGATTATGAACTGCACGTATTAACAAATATGGCGTAATTAAACTCTCTTGAATAGGGTGAGCTTTCCACCACTTGCTACAAGCGCATATCTAATTTTATTAATCGTAATCCATGTTGCAGACTTAGAGTCAGTAATCTTGGTATCAGTAATTAATGATATTTTTTGATCAGCCTTATTCAGAGCACAAAGTCTTTCTTGGCAGCCAAAGAGTATTCCCGCGCTATCAACTGCTATCGGTGAACCAGGAGCGCCAAAATTTTCAGACTTTGAAACACTTGGGGTAGTAGAAGTTCCTAATTGATTCCACTGAATTTGGTCCGGCTTTGGTAGCGAAATCCCGGAAGCACCAAGCCAACTCGCATCCAGTGCTTTGCTGCTTGAGTTAAGTGCTACGTCATATCCAGCAACGACGGTGTTTCCAACATTTGCTTGCGAATTCTCATATTTCCAATCTTCTGGAAATGCGCTATCTCGAGTGGCCACTCTAATTTCACCGCGTAGTGGGCTCTTATCAGTATTACTTACAGAAAGAATAGAGTCATAGAGAAGAGTTATTCTGTTTCCTTGAACTGATGAGTGCAGATGAAATGCAACATCTCCTGTAGTTCTACCATTTGTGGTGTCATCGCCATCCACAATTTCATAACGCCAAGCGCGGCCGTCTCGGACTGCGCCAAGCAATATTCCCTGACTCTCATCACGGTAAAAAACTTGTTCTCCTGCAGGCGAAATAGCGCAGGCATTTGAAGCGCTTACATCGCTAGCGGTTCGAACCCGATCTGCTTCTTTGTAATTTTGAATTACTGGACCATTTCCATCAATTACTTCAAAGCTCCACTTTTTGCCATTAAATGATGCCCTGCGCAAATCTTTATCTGTTAAATCAGCATAATAGAGATTTAGATAGGAAACTTTACCAACCTTGTTTGTGCAGATTGAGACGTTTCCTGCAACGCTATTTTTGGTTCTGCCACCTTGCGTAGAATCGCCATCAACAATTTGAATCGCCCATTTCTTGCCGTTCCAGGTAGCAAGTTTTAAAAGCCCACGCTTTGAATCTGAATATGCAATAACAGTCTTCCCGGCATATGTGGCGGTAGCAAGATACTTTCCATCTGCGTTCGAATCGATAATAGATCGCTTCCAGGTGGGCTGCGGTACAACAAAATCTGTAGATACTTCGCTCGAAGCACCAATTGCATTCTTAGCAGCAACCGAAAATGAATAGGTCATGCCATTTTCTAACCCCGCTATTAAAGCAGGGCTCGATGAAACTACCTTTACGCTTCCAGTTTGATTGTTTGTTACAACATATGAAGAAATTTGAGATGTTCTCTGATTTACAGGGGGATCAAAGGTAACAATTGCAGAGCGATTTCCAACTAGTGCTTTTACATTTCTCGGTACTCCAGGAACGCCTGATGGTATGCCTGTTGGTGGTTTTGTTAGCAAGTCTTCGATCATTGCGATCAAGAGTGGACCTGGACTGTGAAAAACTTCAGCCATTTTTAAATTTGGCGACATGAGGGCATCTAATGGGCTGTTTTCATATGTTGCCTCATCAATATGACTTATAGATGAACCATTCTCATAGGGGTTCGGTGTGTAGAGGGGCGGCTTAATTCCATTATTAGCTTTTATTGCATTCGCTCCTGACCAAACAAGTGGCTGCGTAAGGGCTACACCGAGTGCTAGAGAAGGTGAATCTAAATCCATTAGTCTGCGGCCATCTGGTAATTGTGCGTAAGCATCAAATGGAGTTGGTTGTTGAATGCTTCCATATCCAAATAAGTCGTCGTAATCCGCATTCGATAAGAACCCAAGGCCATGTGCCATCTCGTGCAGAATCATGGTCTCTAAATCATATTTAGTACTTGGGCAATTTCCATCTGTTCCTAAGTACAACATCGGGCCATTTGTAGAATTAATTCTTATGGTTACCTCAGGAATCGTCGGCTCAATATCTTCGCCAGAAATTGCATCTGCTAAAGCTGAGGCATACCAAAGATCTTTATCTGGAATATTTCTAAAGTTTGTATGGAATTTTCCCGGAGATGCTGAGGCAAGGGTGGTGCTCGTTGCTTGGCGCTCCCAAATAACTTGAACTTTAACTTCAACTTTCGAGGTGAAATTAATTGACCAGATATCAACCGCCGCTTGGATTGCCTCGTGATATGCCTGCGGAGTATTCGTGAAATCAACGACGAAGGTACTTTTTGCCGCTTCTTTATCAACAGAAAAAGTCTTTGGTTTTTCTCTTGCAGTTACAGCTGGGCCACTTGATCGGTCGGCGTAGTAGTAGACCCAAGGAGCATCAATCGATCTAACTTCAGAATTAATTGCGTTGGCAGGCGAAGTTATAAGGCCACCAAAGAGCGCCGCTATTAGAAGGAAATATCTGGCACGCATGGGCAAAACGCTAGCAGGGTGGACCTATTGATACCACCCACGCCCGAGTTCTGCGCTTAGAAAAGGCTGATAAAAACCTACTTGGAGAATTAGAATTATTTAATGACCAAAGTAAGCATCTATTCAAGAAGCAATTGCCATTTATGCGATGTAGCCCTTGAAACTCTGGAGAGTTTTCACACAGAGTTTACCTTTGTCATTGAAAAGATATTGATAGATGGAAATTTAGAACTTGAAAGTAAGTATGGTGAGAGCGTTCCCGTAATTTTAATTAATGATGCGCCTCACGATTTTTTCCGAGTCAACCCCGACCGGTTTAGAGCAGCGATGTCTAATCTAATTTAGGATCGGGTTTAGGGCTTAAGACATCGTCGGCATCAATAATTCCGTAGGCATAACCTTGTTCGGCGAGAAAACGTTGGCGATTTTGCGCGAAGTCTTGGTCGACAGTATCTCTTGCAACAATTGAATAAAACCTTGCAGTTCTGCCATCAGATTTTGGTCGCAATATCCGGCCGAGTCTTTGGGCCTCTTCTTGCCGAGAGCCAAAGGTTCCAGATACCTGAATTGCGATTGTGGCATCTGGTAAATCAATTGAGAAGTTTGCAACCTTAGAAACTACTAAACATTTAATCTCGCCGGTTCGGTATAGCGCAAATAGCCTTTCACGTTCCTTTATTGGAGTGTCACCTTTGATTAATGGAACACCAAGCTCGGCGCTCAGAGCATCAAGTTGATCTATGTATTGTCCAATGATTAGTACTTGCTCTTCGCTATGTTTTTTTGCAAGCGCAATAGCAACCTTTCGCTTTGTCGCAGTTGTTGAACAGAAGCGATATCTATCTTCTGGTTCAGCCGTCGCATAATTTAAGCGTTCGTCATCAGTTAAGTTAACGCGAACCTCGATGCAATCTGCAGGTGCAATATAACCTTGAGATTCAATCTCTTTCCAGGGAACATCAAAACGTTTTGGCCCGATAAGTGAAAATACTTCACCCTCCATTCCATCTTCGCGGACCAGGGTTGCTGTTAACCCTAGGCGCCGACGCGATTGGATATCTGCGGTGAATCTAAAGATTGGTGCAGGAAGCAAGTGCACCTCATCGTAAATAATTAAGCCCCAGTCGATCGCATCAAATAGGTCTAAATGGGCATAAACACCCTGTTTACGTGTGGTCATAACTTGGTAGGTAGCAATAGTTACTGGGCGAATCTCTTTCTTAGAACCAGAATATTCACCGATTTCATCTTCATGCAACGTGGTTCGTTTTAATAATTCATCACGCCATTGCCGAGCAGCAATTGTGTTTGTGACAAGAATTAAGGTTGTTGCTTTTGCGTGAGCCATTGCTGCGGCTCCAACAATTGTTTTACCGGCGCCACAAGGTAGAACTACAACTCCAGAACCGCCATGCCAGAATCCTTCGGCTGCCAACTCTTGATACTTGCGTATTTTCCAACCATCTTGCACGAGATCAATTTCATGGTGCTCGCCATCTACATATCCTGCGAAATCTTCTGCGGGCCAACCGAGCTTTAGTAGCGCTTGCTTTAGAAATCCACGTTGACCAGGATGAACAACAATTGTTTCGGCATCAAGTTGAAGTCCGAGCATCGGTGCAACTTTCTTGCCACGAGTTACTTCCTTAAGTACGGCTGGATCATGTGAGACTAAAACCAGGCCATGAACCGGATGTGCTTCAAGACGCAATCTGCCATAACGAGACATCGTTTCGGCTACATCTACCAGCAGAGCATGTGGAACAGCGAATCTTGAATATTTAAGAAGAGTATCTACAACTTGCTCAGCATCATGTCCAGCAGCTCTGGCATTCCAAAGTCCTAGCGGAGTAAGGCGATAAGTGTGAATATGCTCAGGGCTCTTCTCAAGTTCAGCAAATGAGGCGATAGCTCTTCGACATTCATCGCTAAGCGGATGATCAATATCTAGAAGTAGGGTCTTATCACTTTGAACAATTAGCGGGCCATCAGTCACGAATTAATTCCTTAATAAAAGCAGTTAGAAGTTTTACTCGCGACGGAATTGAAGAGAGCAATATTTGTTCATGCGGCGCATGAGCACCATCTCCGACAGCGCCTAAGCCATCTAATACGCGTGCGCCAGTAGCAGCAGCAAAGTTTCCATCACTCGCTCCACCAACTGAAGCTTGTCCAACTTGGGGAGCACCGATCTCGGCTGCCACCTTTTCCAGTATCTCGTAGAGCTCTGATGTTGCAGAAAGTTCAAGCGGGGGTCGATTAATGCCACCAGTAACTTCAATCCTTGCTTCTGGATGAGAAGCTTGTAAATTCTTTATCGAACTATCTACTCGAATTAATTCGGCTGCAGAATAGGATCGGATATCAATATCTAGTGTTGCAAGAGCGGGAACGGTATTAGTTGTGGTTCCAGCGTGCATGACTGTCGGAACAACTGTTGTACCAAATTCTGAATTTGCGAGCTTGGCTACTTCAACAACAATTGCTGCAATTTCAGTTGTGGCATTAATTCCTTTTTCTGGTTCAAGTCCAGCATGAGATGCTCGACCATGAAGCGCAATCTGGTACATCGCCGTGCCCTTGCGGCCTGTCTTAACCTTGCCATTTAATGAGGCCTCTAAAACTAAGACTGCGCTCGCACTTTTAGAAACACGTTCTATAAGTTCTCTCGATGTCTGACTACCTAGCTCTTCATCAGTAGTGGCGATAATTGCAACCTTATTCTGAACTCCTGAAATTTCCTTAACTGCATAAACCGCCTGCAGAAATCCCGCCTTCATGTCAAAAATTCCTGGACCCTTTGCGATATCTCCGGAGACGCTCCAAGTTGGAAGGAAAGAACCCTTAGGCCAGACGGTATCTAAATGAGCCAGTAGAACTACTTCAGGATTCTTGCTGCCCCACCAAAAAACAGGGCGACCCTTCTCTTCAATAATTTCTGCTTGTGAATCTAAATTCTCATTGGCAATTTGAACTGCAAGTTCGATAACGCCACGACAGGCTGCAAGGTCTTCACTTGGAGATTCAAACTCAACAAGTTTCTGCAGGTCATCAATAATCGCCATAGGTCAATTCTGCCTTACTTTGCCGGGCTGACGCCGGTGATTCTAGGAATCCTAAAGCTTTGCATCTCACCCGTGGCGTGATCTCTGGCGATTAACGTGCCTAGTGAAATAGAAATTGGATCAATTAGTCGATTTGAAACCCCACCATTTGTATCGGCGTATCCAATAGTAAGGCTTGCTTGCTCTTCAATATATTGGTGTAGTAAATCCAAAGTTTCATTTGCTGTTGTGCGAGGAACCTCGCGTGGCTTATGTGAACTTGCTTTTTCGCCAGTGCGAAGCGTACGCACTGCAGCCTTAACAACTATTTCACTAGGTGCACTTGTTTCACTGATAACCCTTGGTGGCCGCGGCCGTGATTTAGCTCGGCGAATTGCCGGAGCTGATATCAAAATTCCATTCGCATTCTCAGCAGCCGGCAAGTATCCAGCTTCTCGAAGAGTTGCAATTACATCTCCCGCTTCAAAATCACAAACTAAAACTTGTGGCGCCAGTTTTCTAAAGCGCATGGCTTCTAATTTCTTTTCGTGCAAAATTTGAGTAACAAGTCCCTCATCTTCGCAACGAAGATAGGACTGTGCCGTTCCAACACGAAGTCGACCATGTCGTTTCGCAACATCATTGATTAAATATTCAAGTGGTTGCGGCACGGGAGTCTTTGACGTCTTTTTTAAGAAATCTTTTATCTGTTCGCCTGTTTGCCCATGATCTAGCCCTCGGCGAATAGAACTTTCGCTAAAGCGGTAAACCGAAGCTCCACCACGACTTTCAATATCAGCAATCGTTCCAATCATGTTCGCAAGTTCAACAGTTAGTGGGCCAGGTGCGATTGCGCTGTTATCGGCTTGAATCAAAATATGATCTACAGGTTTTGGAAGTGCGCTTTCAACGCCAATTTTTTCAGAACCAGATAGAAAAGCTTTGCCAAATTCCGAGAGTGCGCCTTGCCCAGTGAGGCCGAGCCATTCTGCCTCTCTAAGAGTCCACTCAATGTATTCAGCGTTGAAACGTTGAGGCATCTGCCAGGCAACAATCTCCTGCAGTGTTTTAATATCTGGATCTAACTCTAAATTTTGCGTGAGAATATTAAGGGTAACTTTTCGCATCGAAGCTATTCCTGCTCGATCTAACTCTGGTCCGAGCGGTGCAATATTCTTCTCGCCTATTTTTCCAACGAGTCCACTTACACGAGATGTCTCCAACCATAAGCCGACAAGTGAACTCCATCGCTCTTCTAGGGAACGTGACATCCAAATGTCGAAAGAATTGGTGGGAAGAATTTGGTCATCGGTATCTATAACAATTAGACCGCCCAGATAGAGAACTTCTGCAACGAATGCCACGCAATTCTCATCGACTCCCAGATGATCTGCACTTCGTTTTAAATCTCTTATTCCTAGCCCACCGGAACGGAGTGCAACTGGTGGTTCATCCGACCAGTTATGCGCTAGCTCCTCGCACCACCTCAAGAAATTTGAAATGTTTGCAATTGCAGCGCGGTCGACATCGCTCTGCTTTCGCTTCGTACCAATAAATTTCTTCGCACTAGGCAGATAATCCTTAAATACTTTGCCACCGCGAAGGTGCATTCCAACTTCTCGCGGCAATACAACAGTCTTCGAGTCCATGACCATTAGATAATTGTTTTCAACCAACCAACCAATAGCTTTACCGGGAGACTTTATATTTCCAACTTGACCACGTGGCGGGCCCCAGGTCAATCGCTCTAATACGGCAGCCGAATCAGCAGGAATATCTTTTAACGCTTTGAAGTCAATCTTCTTAACGGATTGTGGTCCAAGTCCTGCTGGCTCATCGCCAATCAGATGTCGAAGGTTTCCTGGCAATCTAAATTTTGTACCATCCTTGTAAACAAGCGCAGCAGCCCAGAGTCTTGCTAATTCATCACCGGCTTCCGATGTTGATACAGAGAGCAATTCAGATTTTGAGAAAGGTTCATTGAGAATACATGCCGAAGTAAGAACTTCTAATTGAAATTTATTTAGTGACTCTAGGGCTCGCATCAAACTTGGAGTTGAATTAGCGCGGGCCGAAAGTGCGGATAAATCTGTTGGAACTGGAGATAATAAATCTGGGCGCACTTGAAAGAGCTCCGCAATGGCACTATCGCTGCGGGCACGCAATTCATCAGCAAAAGAGTTAACAGACATAACTGCCCTACTTTACCGAGTTTTAGAAGCTACCTCGACCGCAATCTTCTTGGTGATAAATATGTAAGCAAAGCCGCAATTCTTGCCAGCGTTGGACCAAATGCCGCCTTGAGTGCGCGACCACGCCTGAAGTCATGGATTGGCCAGTTATCTCGAATGGCGCGAATTTGAAGCAAGGTATCGGGATTGATCGCTGCTGGATTTCCAACTGCGGTAAGAAGTGGAAAATCATTGTGGCTATCTGAATACGCATATGAATTCTTTAAATCTATTCCTTCTTTATCAGCTAATTCTCTGACGGCTATTGCTTTCTGATTTCCATGCAATAACAGGCCATTCATCTTTCCGGTGTAAGTGCCATCGATTACTTCAGCTTTGCTTCCAAGCGCACCGGTAAAACCCAGACGCTTAGCGATTAAAACTGCCATATCTTGGGGAGCGGCCGTAACAAGCCAAACCTCCTCACCATTTGTAAGATGCTGATTTGCGATATCAATTGCTCCTTGCCAAAGTGCAGGTGAGACGTACTCATCATAAATTTCAGATCCGATTGCCTCAATCTCTTTAACATTATGACCACCAATAAAATCGGTTGCGGCATTTTGAAACTTTTCAATCTCTTCGGCTTTTTCAGTTCCCGTTAAGCGATATTTAAGGTTGGCTAGCACGAAGGCCGAAATATCGCGCTTACTGAAGAATCCTCGTTGGTACATTCCGCGACCTAGAAAGAAGATAGTTGAACCACGAATGATTGTGTTATCGACGTCGAAGAAGGCAACTCGCTTTCCAGGATTCGTCATAACCCAACCTTAGCGTTCAAGTTATGCTTGCCCCATGACACGAGCAGTACACGTTCTAAGACACGGTGAAGTAGAGAATCCCGAGAAGATTCTTTACGGCCGTCAACCAGGATGGCGACTTTCAGCCCGCGGTCAAGAAATGGCACAAGTTGTTGCAGATTGGTCGAAGACCTTAGATCTAGGTGCAATCCATGCTTCACCACTTCAACGTGCACAGGAAACAGCTGCCCCAATTGCCGCACAACATAATTTAAAAATAAAGACAGATGAAAATTTGATAGAGGCAGCAAATATCTTCGAAGGAAAGAAATTTGAATTAGGTAGCGGAGTACTTCGCCACCCTTCTTCTTGGTGGCATCTACGTAATCCTGCAAAGCCTTCATGGGGCGAGCCGTACACCGAACAAATCGAGCGAATGCTTGCCGCCGTATTCGCCGCTCGTGATGCTGCAAATGGCAAAGATGCTCTTGTGGTTTCACATCAATTGCCTATCTGGATTTTGCGTTCGGCAGTTGAAGGTCGCCGATTACTTCATGATCCAAGGAAACGAATTTGTACCCTTGCATCTGTTACTACCTTGCATCTAGATGACGAAGGAATGATTGGCGGAGTTACATATTCCGAACCCGCTAAACATTTATTACCAAATAAATGAAGAGCGTAATTGCTGTTGCTTCACTACTTCTATTAACTTCCTGCTCAACTGGCGGCCTTTCAAGCAATAGCGAAAATGCATATGTATCTGGCAATGGCGCAGCGGTGTTGATTAAAGAGCCACTTCGAAAATTAGCTCCGAAATTATCAGGTGAAATTTTAGGAGGCGGGAAATTTACTAGCGAGATTGGCAAAGTGACTGTAGTAAATGTCTGGGCTTCCTGGTGTTCACCATGTAGAGCGGAGGCTCCAACGCTCTCCGAATTTGCAATTAAGAATCCTGATCTACAATTTGTTGGAATTCTTACAAGAGACAATCAAAGTTCAGCGTTAAGTTTTGTAAATCGATTCAAGATTAGTTATCCGACTCTTACAGATGATGCAGTTATTGCAAGCTTTCGAGGGTCACTTTCGGCCAATGCAATTCCTACAACCTTGATAATCGATAAGAATGGCCTAGTAGCAGCGCGAATAAGTGGGCAAGTAACAGTCTCAATATTGCGTGACTTATTGGAGAAAATTTCTGGAAGTAGCATAAATGTTTAGCTCCTTCGTCGATTTAATTTTTGATGGCAACCTGATCATTGCTGCTGGAGTTGCAATGATTGCTGGATTAATTTCATTTGCATCTCCGTGTGTTCTTCCACTTGTTCCAGGTTATTTATCTTATGCAGCGGGTATGGTTGAAATACGCGGAAGGGGCAGAGTTGCACTTGGCTCATTATTATTTGTTTTAGGTTTTTCACTTCTATTCATCTCATACGGCGCACTATTTGGATCACTCGGTTCCACAATTTCTAGCAATTCCAGATTGGTCTCTCTTGTCTTAGGGGTTCTTACAATCATTATGGGAGTAATTTTCCTCTTTAATCATAAGTTCTATCGGTCATTTAAGCCGGTATGGAAAGTGCGTACTGGCCTTGTCGGAGCGCCATTACTCGGATTTCTATTTGGCATTGGTTGGACTCCTTGTATTGGGCCAACACTGGGCGCAGTTCAAACCCTCTCATTCCAAGAGTCAAGCGCGCTTCGCGGAGCGATTTTGAGTGGCGCGTACTGCCTAGGTCTTGGTGCGCCTTTTATTCTTGTCGGCACTTTCTTCGACAAATCTACCCGCCTACGAAAATACATCTCGAAGCATGGAAACTTCTTAACTTTAATTGGTGGCCTCTTTTTAATCTTAATCGGGATATTGCAAGTAACAGGCTTATGGGCTGATGTCATGAATTCACTTCGCTCTTTGATTTCAGATTTCGCGCCGGTAATTTAAATGGCCATAACTTCCGAACTAGATACCCGCTCTTCCTTACGCTGGCTATGGCGCCAACTTACAAGTATGCGAACGGCTCTAATCCTGCTATTACTACTAGGGCTAGCAGCTATTCCCGGCTCACTTTTCCCACAACGCTCACAGAACCCACTGAAAGTAAGCGATTTCTTCAAAAGCAATCCAGGAACAGCAAAATTCTTAGATCAGTTAAATATGTTTGATGTTTATAGCTCGCCCTGGTTTAGCTCTATCTACATTCTGCTATTTATCTCGCTAATTGGGTGCGTACTTCCGAGAACTTTTGAACACTTAAAGGGAATCAGGGCAAAGCCACCACTTACGCCAAAAAATTTAAATCGCATGGAGTTCTTTACGGAAAGTGAATTTGGCTCTTTAGATAAGGCCGAGGCTTGGTTCAAAAAACACCATTTCCGAATTAGGCGGGATGCAAACTCAATTTCAGCGGAGAAAGGTTTCATGCGTGAAACTGGAAATCTTCTCTTTCACCTTTCACTAATTTTAATTTTGGTTGGAGTTGCTCTTGGTTCGCTCTTTGGAATGAAAGGAGATGCGATAATTAATGTTGGAGAAAGATTTATTAATACTCCAACATCCTATGATGTGATTTCTTATGGAAAATTGCAATCCGAAAAATCTCTATCACCATTTTCGATAACAGCTACCGACTTTAAAGCTAGCTATGAATTAAAGACTGGTGCGCCAAGTGATTACAAGCTAACAGTAAACGTTGCTAATTCAGTTGGAGGTAAAGAAGTTTCTAAAGTTGTTAGAGTTAATTCTCCCTTAACTTTTGGAACTACCAAGGTTTATCTTCAGGCAAATGGTTATTCGCCACTAGTAACCATTCGAGATAAAAGTGGCGAGATAAAATTTCAAGGAACAGTTATCTTCCTGCCACAAGATGGAAATTTAACTTCTACGGGTGCAATCAAAGTTCCAGATATGAAACCTCAGGTGGGTTTTGTTGGATCTTTCATCCCGACTTATGCTAGAAATTCGGTGCGTGGGGCTTTCTCGACTTATCCCGAAGTTCTCGATCCACGGCTTTTGATTTCGATTTGGACTGGGGATCTCGGTCTGGATAGTGGTATTCCGCAATCCGTTTATCGTCTTGATACCTCAGTGATGAAGCGAATTGGATTAGAAACTTTAAAATTGCATGAGACAAATAATTTTGGTGAGGGCTCAATCACATTTGAAGGTTGGACGCCTTGGGTCAATCTGCAAATTGTGAAAGACCCAGGCAAGATATACGCATTGCTCGGCGCCATCCTTGCGATTCTTGGACTCTTGGCCTCGCTATTTACAAGATCTCGTCGAATTTGGGTTAAAGAGAATTCGAATAAAACAGGTGTCGAAGTTGCAGGACTGGCAAAGAATTCAACACCAGGCCTTGAATCTGAAATTGATTCACTTGTTAAAGAGATGAGAGAGTAGTCCCGTGACTTCAACAAATTATGCCTATCTTTCGAACTATGCGATTTATTCCGCGATGGTCTTATTTACGGTCGCATTCTTCGCACATGCTATTGAAGTCGCTTTCTCACTTCGAAATCTAGAAGAAAAAACCAAATTTGATTTTTCTCGTACCAAGCGCAGCGGCGACATTGGTACTGTGATGATAGTTCTTGCATTTGTATTTCTACTTGCAGCCGTAATCTTCCGTGGAATTTCAGCACATCGAGTTCCTTGGGGAAATATGTATGAATTCTCAATTACAGGCGCACTAGCTTTTACCGGGGCCTACATCTTTGCGCTCTGGAAATATAAAGTTAGATGGCTTGGACTTCCAGTAGCAATAGCAGTGTTGTTAACTCTTGGAACCGCAATTACTATTCTTTATCGTCCGAGCGCACCGCTTGTACCAGCGCTCAAGTCGACCTGGTTAGCAATACATGTATCTGCCGCGATTGTTTCTGGCGGCGTGTTTTTATTGGCAAATTGCATCGCAGCTACTTATTTAATTCTAGATCGTTACGAATCTAAAGGCGGCCGACCAACCTGGGCGCTTAAGTTGCCAACACTTGAGGCTTTAGACCAACTTACTTATCGCTTAGTTGCCTTTGTATTTCCGCTCTGGACATTTGCAGTGATTGCAGGTGCAATTTGGGCAGAGTCTGCATGGGGTCGTTATTGGGGTTGGGATCCAAAAGAGACTTGGGCTTTCATTACTTGGGTTGCATATGCGGCTTATCTACATGCGCGTGTAACTGTTGGCTGGCGCGGTCGAAAAGCAGCATGGTTATGTTTATTTGCAGGATCTACATTCTTATTTAATTACGTGTATATAAATATTTGGGGAACTGGGAAACATACTTATAGCGGGCTCTAGGTAATGAGCGGGATTTAGAGTTTGCGTAAGAAATCTGGATCATCATCGGGTGGAATTATTCTGCCTCTACCGCCTCGACCCTTTCCTGGATTTCGTTTTGGCCTTCCAATTACAAACCAGAGAATTGAACCAAGAGTAGAAAATAAAAAGATTAATAAGAGCCAAGCCCATTTGGGTAATTTCCGAACCTCTTCTTGAGGAGTTCGAGCACAGTCAAAGAAAGAGTAGAAGGTGAAGGCAAGAACGATAAGAGTTACCCAGAGGCGCATGGTCGAAGTTTAAGCCTTTGCCAAAGATAGTGCGAGAGTTATCAACAGAGATGTGAGCAGTTGAAGTTCGCCTGCTCTTCCCAGAAGAGGTATTAGCGCTGAACCTGATGCGCCAGAGCGGACTCCCTTAATCAAGGTGAATTGGTAGGGCAGGGTAGCCAAGAGTATGAGCGCTAGCGGCGTTATGAAAATGACAGCAAATGAAGTAATTAGCGCAAGCGCTAAGAGCGCAACAATAAGTCCGCGAGCCTTAGCATCACCAAGCCTTACCGCCAAAGTTTTCTTTCCCACCAATTCATCTTTGGGGCGATCACGTAAATTATTTAAGCCAAGAATTGTGCATGAAAGCGCGCCCATCGGAATCGCTAGCATGAACGATTGCCAAGAAATTCTCTGGGATTGCGCAAAGTAAGAGCCCATAGTTGCAACTAAACCAAAGAAGATGAAAACTGAAACTTCACCAAAACCGGAATATCCATATGGATTCTTGCCTCCCGTGTATTTCCAGGCTGCAACTATTGCAATTGCTCCGACAATTATCAGAAGAGGTGAAGTTCTAAGTGAAAGCAGTAGGCCCGCTAGTGCTGCAAGTGCGTAGGTAAGGATTGCTGCTCTCTTAACTTGGGATGGAGCTTTCAGACCGCTGGCAACAAGACGGATAGGACCGGTACGCACTTCGTCGGTTCCGCGAATTCCATCAGAGTAATCATTTGAGTAATTAACCGCGATTTGCAATAACAAACCAACAGTTAGGGCTAGCAATGCATTAATCCAATTAATACTTATTCCATCGATATTAATTAGCGCCGTTCCAATTAGTACTGGCGCTATCGCGGCAGGAAGCGTCCGCGGTCTTGCACCAAGAAACCAAAACTTCATTGTCTAATCATTGCTTATTTTGGAATAACTCTGCAGCTTTGACACGGTCGGGCTTACCAATTCCTAATTTCGGAATTTCATCAACGCATAAGAATTTTTTTGGAACAAACTCTCTTCCGAGGTTATTCTCTAAAATATCGGAAATCTTAATCCAATCTAACTTCTGATCCGAAATCAAACATAATTTATCTCCCCATTCTGGATCGGGGATTGAGGTTGCAAGAAAATTTATCTCGGGATAATTTGCCGCTAGCTCGTTCTCAATGGCAATAAGTGAAATATTTATTCCACCTGAAATGATTACATCATCAGCTCGTCCAATAACAAATACTTCATCTCCATGTATTTCGCCAAGATCGCTTGTTAAAAACCAACCATCAACAAATTTTTCCGCCCACAGTGCTTCTTGATTTTCGTACCCCATTGCAATTACCGCACCCTTAATTTTTATCAATCCAGATTCACTTAGGGCAAGTGAAATACCAGGAAGCGGAATGTTGTTGTAAACGCAACCACCTGAAGTTTCGGTCATTCCATAAGTTGTAATGACATTTATGCCTTGACGCCGCGCACTCTCTAAAATTGTCATACCAATTGCGGCGCCACCAACTAGAACAGCTTTACAATTCTGAAGGTGTTTAAGTAAATGGCTATCACCGTTTAGCGCTCGATGAAGTTGAGTTGGAACAATTGCAGTGAAATCTGCCCGTTCGTTCTCATCAACAATTTCACTTCCAAGTTGTATTGCTCTGGCTAAAACATTTAAGCCAGCAATATGATCTATTGGAAGCAGCAAAGACCAGATATCGCCCGGGACAGCCCCCACTGCAGAATTTGATAATTGCGCGGAAATTGCAATCGCCTTAGTTGAAAGTTGAACTCGTTTAGTAATTCCAGAGGAACCACTCGTGCTTACGATGACGAGAGACGGCTCTTCTTGGGTAAAGGCCGCAGAAAGGGCTTGCATCAGCTCAGCGGTTGACCGCTCCTGGCTGAGATCAATTACCGAAGTTTTCATGACACCCGTAGGCTATCCATATATTTTGTAGGAGGAAATGTGAGTAAACCTTTTAAGCGGGAGCCAGGTAGTCGGACCATTCCAAAATGGAGTACCGGACTTGGCGGCGAAGCCTTCTCGGACATCATTTATCAGACCGCTGAAGGAATTGCGAAGATAACAATAAATCGTCCAGAAGTCCGCAATGCATTTCGCCCACAAACCCTCTTTGAATTACAGGAAGCTTTTTCACTGGCACGCGATGACGATTCAGTTGGGGTAATAATTTTTACCGGCGCAGGAACTGAAGCCTTCTGTTCTGGTGGCGATATAAATGTTCGTGGTGATGATGGTTATCTTGGAAACGATCCACTCGCTAAAAAAGGAATTGGACGACTAAACGTTCTTGATTTACAAATTCAAATTCGCCGATTACCAAAACCAGTTGTAGCAATGGTTGCCGGTTGGGCTGTCGGCGGCGGACATGTGTTGCATGTTGTCTGCGATTTAACAATTGCTGCGGATAATGCAAAATTTGGACAGACCGGACCAATGGTTGGCTCATTTGATGGTGGATATGGTGCTGGGTTATTGGCCGCGCATATCGGACAGAAGAAGGCTCGCGAGATCTGGTTCTTGTGCCGGCAATACGATGCAACCGAAGCTCTCGAAATGGGGCTAGTAAATACTGTAGTTCCTGTTGCAGAACTTGAAGCAGAAACAGTTTCATGGTGTCGCGAAATGCTTAGACATTCACCAATGGCACTTAGATTATTAAAGGCTGGTTTAAATGCCGCTGATGATGGACTTGCTGGCGTTCAACAACTTGCCGGTGATGCAACACTCCTCTTTTACATGACCGAAGAGGGGCAAGAAGGACGCGATGCATTTAAAGAGAATCGTGAACCGAATTTCGATAAGTTTCCAAAGCGTCCTTAATTAAAACATGTGGCACTTAGGCGAGATCTTTAACGATCTAACTATCGTTGCCATTCCTACAAGGACTAGCTTCCGCGGAATCACAGTGCGAGAAGCAGCTATTTTCCGTGGCCCAGCTGGCTGGAGTGAATTCGCTCCATTTATTGAGTACAACGAAGTCCAATCAGAGCCCTGGCTATCTGCAGCGCTAGAAGGCGCTTACAAACCCTGGCCTGAACTTAAACGTAACAAGGTTGGCGTAAATGCGACGTTACCGAAGGTAGAAATTAGTCGAGTAAATGAAATTTTAGAGAGATTTCCTGGAGCAAGAACGGTAAAGATAAAAGTTGATGATTTTGAAAAAGATAGTGAATTGGTTGAAGCTGCATTAGATTTTAACTCGGATTTCATGATCCGACTCGATGTAAATGGTGGCTGGGATTTAGAAACGGCTCTCTTAAATCTCTATAACTACAATCTTCGTTTCGGGAAAGTATTTGAATATATCGAACAACCTTGCTTGGAAATCTCAGATCTAAGAAAACTCAAAGCAGAAATCCCGATGAAGATTGCTATTGACGAGTCAATTCGACAAGCACTGGACAGTGACTTTACAGACGCACAAAATTTTGCAGATATTGCAATTATAAAATGGGCACCCTCAGGCGGAATTTCTAGGGCCAATAATTTGATCGCTCGGATTGGCTTACCAGCTGTAATTTCTAGTGCGCTAGATACTGGAATTGGAATTTCACATGGGCTTGCACTAGCAGCTACGCAGAATGATCTCACTTTGGACTGTGGGCTTGCGACCTTATCTTTGCTTGAAAGCGATGTGGTTTTGCCAGCCTTAGAAATATCAGATGGCTTCATTACAGTAAATCGAACTGTTCCTGACGAGAAATTGTTAAGTAAGTATGCGGCTTCATCAGACCGTAGAATTTGGTGGCAGCAGAGAATAGAGAAAATTTGGGAATCTGGTTTTGGCGAAAGGTGGCAACGTGAGCAACTCAACTGATCTTGCACGTCAAACTATTCGCAGATTAATTGAATCTGGAGTTAGTGATTTCGTTATTTCGCCGGGGTCAAGAAACGCACCACTTTCAATCGCGTTGTATGAAGCAAAAACAAAGGGGTTAATTGAGCTTCACGTAAAGTTAGATGAACGCGGAGCAGCCTTTTATGCACTGGGAATTTCTAAAGCGACAGATAAATACGTTGCAGTTATCTGCACAAGTGGAACTGCTGCGGCCAACTTTCATCCCGCACTTCTTGAGGCCTGGCATGCAGCTAACAAATTGATCGCAATCACAGCAGACCGTCCCGAACGGCTTCGAAAGACCGGAGCAAATCAAACAACCGATCAAGTCGGATTGTTTCCCAACATAAAGAGTTATGACTTAGTTTCAGGTACTAAATTCGAATTAGCAGCGGGACCGATACATCTAAATATTCAATTTGATGAGCCGCTCCTGCCGCAAGACAGTAATGACTGGCTCTCTGGTTTAAGGATAAATCCGCAAGCACCGGTTCCAGTAAATCCAAAAACATTGAGTGTTACCGGAAATGGTGTAATTGTAATTGGCCACGATAGCGGCACTTTTTCTCGACCAGAAATTACAAAATTCATTGAAGCATCTGGATTGCCAGTTGTTGCAGAAGATCCACTTTCTTTTGAAACCGCTGTAGGGCATGCGAGTTCTTTCTTAAGCGATGAAGTAATCCGGGGATATTTAAAACCTGATTATGTAATTGTCATCGGGAGGACGACGCTCTCACGTAGCATTAACAACTACATTGGAAGTGCAGCTAAGAGTTACGTGATTGATCCGAGAATCTCCACGATTGACACTAAGCGCACTGCAACGCAAGTCTTTTTCGAATTACCAAAATTAGAGGTCATGACTCTAAATCCATCTTGGATTTCAGATTGGCAAGAGATTTCCAGACTTACATCTGATGAACTTTCAAAAGATCAAAGTTGGTCAGAGCAAATTGCGCTTTCAACTATCAGCGCTGCGATTCCGGAAGGTTCGGCGTTCTTTGTCGGATCTTCAAGACCTATTCGAGATATCGAGGCATTTGCAAGACCGCGATCTGGAATTGAAGTTTTTGCAAATCGTGGGCTTGCTGGAATCGATGGTAATTTATCCACGATCTTTGGTATTTCCAATAACTTCGAGCGCACATATGCCGTAATTGGTGATTTAACCTTTCTCCATGATTTAACCGCTTTGTTATCATCGCCTAAAACAAATTTAACTATATTTATTATTGATAATAATGGCGGTGGCATTTTCTCGACGCTACCTCAATCAGGAGTAAATGGATTTGAAGAAATTTTTGGAACCCCCCAGAACCAAGACCTTGGAAAATTAATCTCTGGTTTTTCCATCGAAGTTAGCAAAGTGAAGACGGTATCTGATTTGAATTATGCAATTGCAGAAAACTGGCGTGGCTTAAGGTTTGTAATTGTTGAAGTGCCGAGCCGAGTTGCGATGTCAGAAAATTTACTTAAGACTTATTCCCGAATTTCTAGCGCAGTGCGCATTGGACTTAATTTAGCCTGACTCTCAGATAGTTCATCTTCTGGATTGGATCCAGCAACAATCCCGCAGCCACTAAATATCCGAATAGATTTTCCAGTTTCAGATAACTCGCCCGTGCGAAGAGCAATTCCGATTTCACCATCACCGCGAGCATCTATCCACCCAACAGGTCCGGCATATCTGCCACGACTCATTTCTTCTAATTCATTAATTAGCGCACTAGCAATACTTGTCGGAGTTCCACATACCGCAGCAGACGGATGCAGAGATGCGATCAAGGCAAAGATATCTACTGGCACTGCTGAATCATTCAACACTCCAGTTACATCCGTGGCTAGGTGCATGACATTTGCTAGATGCAAGACAAAGGGTGACTCTGGAACATTTGTTGAAGAGCAGTATGGCGCTAGGGCATCTGCCACAGATCGAACTGCATATTCATGCTCTTCTAAATCTTTTGAAGATTTCGCGAGCGATGCCGCAAGCCCTAAATCTCGCGCTTCATCTCCGGATTTACGGATTGTTCCGGCCAAAATTCTTGAAGTTATAAGGGACTTATTTAGTCGGACCAACAACTCCGGTGTGGCACCTATCAAGTTCGATACTAAGAAGACCCAAGTTGAAGGGTAATTCTTGGTCAGAAAGGAGATCAGGCTTCGCTTAGAAATCACTTCAGAGCTATGAGCAATTAAATCCCGAGCAAGGACAACTTTCTCAAGATCACCTTTCTTAATCTTTTCAACGGCAGTTGCAACACGGTTTTTCCACTCGGTATCGGAAAGTGCGCCACTTTCAAAGTTAATCTCACCTTGCTGTTCTGATTTAAGATATTTACTTATTGAAGGTTGATTCGCTTCACCAATCCAAGTTATCCAAGATTTACCACCTTTATGTCCAATGATTATTTCTGGAATAACAAGCTTTGATTCTTCTGAAGGATCAAATGCGAAAGAAGAGAAGAGAATTGGTCCGGTTCCACTTCCATGAACATTATTTTGAATCTTAAGTGTCGCAAGTTGTTCATGCCACCACTTTCGGGCATCTGCGAAACGGTTATTTCCCTTTACGCTTGTGCTCTTCCATTCACCAAAACCAATTAGTCCTTCGCCACCGCGAATCCATGTCGTTGTAATCTCTAAATCTGTAGAAATAGAATCAAGGGCTGGGTGCTCGCCAAGAATCTCGGTGGTTATATTTGTGGGCACAGTTAGCTTTTAACTAATCGTTATCGCTTTGAAACGAATCGCCATAGAACTGGAAGTGCGGTACTTGCAATTGCAATCTTGATTACTTCACCGAAGATAAAAGGGGTTAGGCCTTTTTCAAATGTCCAGCTCCAACTTTGGCCTGTGTATTGCTGAAGCCAGAAAAGTCCAGCAGTGAAAATAATTGTGTTTCCAATAATCATTGTAGGAATTACTGTTTTGATTCTCTGATCCCATTTGCGACCAGCAAGTGCTCCGAGGACTAATGTGGAAATGAGCATTCCAACTAGATACCCACCTGTTGGACCACCAATTTTTTCAACGCCATGTGATCCTGATGCGAAAATTGGAGCGCCGATTATTCCCATCAATAAATAGAAAGCCATCGTGCTAAAGCCAAGAGTTGCACCATAAGCAGTCCCTAAAAGCAGAACTCCAAGAGTTTGACCTGTGAAAGGAACTGGTGAGCCTGGAATTGGAAAGGAGATTTGCGCCATGGCAGCGAGAAAGACTGTTCCAGAAAGTATTAAAGAAATTTGAGATACTGCAGTAGTGCGTGGAATAACTGCAGATCTAAGAGTGCTTACTTGCGATATCTGGACCATGAGCCAAACCTCTCGTTAATTTGTAGTCGGAGCCTACTACCGCGAGAATATACGCGTGAGTAGAGCAGACCTAGGCAAGGAGCCCGATGAGGTTTCTGCGATGTTCGATGGGGTTGCTCGCCGCTATGACTTACTAAATGACTTGCTTAGCCTGGGCCGAACTAAAGCTTGGCGAAAAGTTGCAACTTCAATAATTGCGCCGAAACCCGGAATGCGGATTTTAGATATTGCAGCAGGAACAGGTTCCTCAAGTCGACCGCTTGCAGATGCAGGTGCTGAAGTTATCCCACTAGATTTTTCAAAAGGAATGTTAGATGCTGGAAGAAAACGTCATCCCGATTTAGCATTCACGCAAGGAGATGCGCTCGCACTTTCATTTAAAGATAATGAATTCGATGTAACAACTATTTCATTTGGATTGCGCAATACTTCTGACAGCCTTAAAGCGCTTCGAGAATCTTTGCGAGTTTTAAAACCAGGTGGGCGAATGGTTGTTGTTGAATTTTCACAACCAACAAACCGAATTTTTCGTACGATATATCTACGCTATCTAATGCGCGCACTTCCAACTATTGCCAGAAAAGTCTCTTCTAATCCCGACGCATATGTTTACTTGGCAGAGTCCATTTTGGCCTGGCCAAATCAACCAGGTCTGGCTGCACTTATGAAAGAGGCCGGATTTGAGAAAGTCCATTGGAAGAATCTGACCTTTGGAATCGTCGCTATTCATATTGGATTCAAGCC